>Ga0209777_10000028_pt1 | contig 248131 bp, 252 predicted proteins | sample FrelakmetHBP12HB_FD_187147 | JGI IMG/M metagenome (GOLD analysis project Ga0209777, IMG submission 187147) | Freshwater lake sediment microbial communities from the University of Notre Dame, USA, for methane emissions studies -HBP12 HB (SPAdes)... | ecosystem: Environmental > Aquatic >...
AAGATCCGCATCCGCCTTAAGGCATACGATCATCGTGTTCTCGACCAGTCTGCCAAGCGGATTGTCGAAACAGCTGAGCGCTCTGGTGCCCATGTAGTTGGCCCGGTACCCTTGCCAACCAAGATAGAACGGTTTACAATACGCCGCTCGACTTTCATTGACAAAGACTCGCACGAGCATTTTGAAATTCGGACGCACAACCGTCTGATCGATGTACTTGATCCGGATTCCAAGACGATCGATATGCTGATGCGGCTCAACCTGCCAGCGGGTGTGGATATCGAGATCAAAATCTAGTTCTGTTAATTCGTCTGCCTGGTTGGAACTGGTAGACTGAATAGAGGCAGTGCAAGAACGGTTCTGTTCGTAGGCCCCACAATCCTGTGTGCCGCGGCAGGCCGATTGACTGTACTGTGACCGAGATGATGCAGCCAAGCCCGGCTGACAGTCTTGAAAAATCTTTAGAAGGAGAAAACCGAGTATGTTGAAAGGGCTGATTGGCAAGAAGATCGGCATGACCCAGATCTTCGATGAGACCGGTGCGGCTTTGCCGGTAACTCTGATCGAAGCTGGGCCCTGTTATGTAACGCAGGTACGCCTTCCGGAGAAGGAAGGCTACGCAGCGGTGCAACTCGGATTCCAAGAGGCAAAACCCAAGCGTCTGACATCAGGCCAACTCGGGCACCTCAAGAAGAACGAATTGCCACCTCTGCGTTTTTTACGCGAGTTTCGCATCAAGGATTCTGAATACAAAGTCGGTGACAAGCTCACGGTCGAGGTATTCGTCCTTGGCGAGCGCGTGGATGTGGTAGGCACCAGCAAAGGCAAGGGATTTGCCGGTGTAGTCAAGCGCTACCATTTCGCTGGTGGCCCGAAGACGCATGGCGGCTCGGACCGCCTGCGCGCCCCCGGCTCGAACGGTGCGACGACGACCCCCGGTCGTGTTTACAAGGGTTCGCGCCGTCCTGGTCACCTGGGTCACGAACGCGTGACTGCCCAAGGCCTGAAGGTTGTCCTGGTGGACGCAGAGCGCAACTTGCTCGGTGTTACTGGCGCCGTTCCCGGGTCCAAAGGCGGCATGGTTGTCATCCAGGAAGCGCGCAAGCAATAGCGCGGATGATGGGAGCATAGGTACTATGAAAGTAGACGTTCTCAACATGAAGGGTGAAAAGGTCAAGACGGTTGAACTTCCGCCTGAGATCTTCGAGGCTCCGATAAACGTAGATTTGATGCACCAGGCCTACATCCAGCAAATGGCAAATGCCCGCCTGGGTACGCATAAAACCAAGACCCGCAGTGAGGTTTCCGGTGGTGGTAAAAAGCCGTGGAAACAGAAGGGAACTGGTCGCGCTCGACAGGGTTCCACGCGTGCTCCGCAGTGGGTGCATGGTGGCAAGATCCATACTCCACGCCCGCGCAAGTACACGCAGCACATGCCGCTCAAGATGCGGCGGGCAGCATTACGTTCGGCACTCTCCACCAAGGCGGCTGAGTCGAGCCTTGTGATCGTGGATGAATTGGTGCTTGAAGAACCTAAGACCCGCCTGATGGCGCAGGCTCTGAATGTTCTGGTGGGTGATGCGACGGTCCTGATCCTGGTAGCAGATAAAGACGCCGGGTACGACGTGGTCGCCCGCTCAAGCAATAATCTCCCGGGTGCCAGGTTGTTGATGGCCAATTATTTGAATATCCGGGACCTGCTTGGTTACGATAAAGTCGTCATGCCGCTCAAGGCATTGGACGTTTTGAAATCTATTCTGGAGTAGGAGGGCAGCATGATAACCATTTATGATGTGATCCGCCGCCCGCTTGTTACTGAGAAGTCGAACTATCAGACTGGCAAACTGCACCAATATTCCTTCGAGGTTGCACCCGATGCCACCCGAACCCTGGTGAAGGATGCGATCGAAAAATTGTTCGACGTAAAGGTCATGCGCGTCAATATTTTGAATACGGCTGGTAAGCGCAGCCGCCGCCGCAACCGCCGCCTGATGATCCGGGATGCCGGTTTCAAAAAGGCGATCGTTACCCTGGCCGAGGGAAGTACCTTCGACTTTCTAGAAGGGGTGAAGTAATGGCTGTCAAAAAGTACAAACCCACGACGCCCGGCCAGCGGGGGATGACCGGATATACGTTTGAAGAGATCACCAAATCCACACCCGAGCGCAGCCTGATCATACACCCGCATGGACATGGTGGACGCGATACGACTGGCCGGATCTCGGTCCGTCATCGGGGTGGTGGGAATCGCCGCTATATCCGTATCCTGGATTTCAAGCGCGATAAACAAAACATCCCGGCCAAAGTCGCGGCGATCGAATATGATCCCAACCGGACAGCCCGCCTGGCCTTACTGAATTATGCCGACGGCGAAAAACGGTACATCGTTGCTCCGCTCGGGATCAAGGTTGGTGATACGCTTTTATCAGGACCTCAGGCTGAAATCCGCCCGGGCAACTGCCTGCCACTCGCGAATATCCCGGTAGGTACGCTGGTTCATAACATCGAGCTTAAACGGGGCAAGGGTGGGCAACTCGTCCGCTCGGCGGGTGGTTCAGCGCAGGTGCTGGCGAAAGAAGGCGAGTATGCCCAGATCCGCCTGCCTTCGGGTGAAGTGCGCCTGGTGAGCCAGGTTTGCTTTGCCACGATCGGTCAGGTGGGCAACCTGGACCACAGTAATATCAAGCTTGGTAAAGCCGGACGTAAACGCCATATGGGCATTCGCCCAACTGTGCGTGGTACTGCAATGTCACCGCGTGACCATCCGCACGGCGGTGGCGAAGGCCGCCAGCCGACCGGTATGCCCGGCCCGAAAACCCCCTGGGGTAGACCAGCCCGTGGTTACAAAACCCGCCGCAACAAGTCGACGGACAAGTACATCGTGCGCCACCGTAGCAAGTCTAGCCGGTAAGGCGCTGAGAGTAAGCGAGGGTAGCTGATATGTCTCGTTCATTGAAAAAAGGGCCTTACATTGCCCCTAAACTGTTGAAGAAAATTGAAGCGATGAATCTGAAAGGTGAGAAGAAGGTCATCCGCACCTGGAGCCGCGCCAGCGTGATTTTCCCCCAGATGGTGGGGCACACGATCGCCATCCATGATGGCCGCCGACACGTGCCGATCTACATCACTGAGAACATGGTAGGTCATCGCCTGGGCGAATTTGCGCCAACCCGACTATTCCGTGGCCATATGGCGGCTGAGAAGTCGTCAAAGGCGACAGCGTAGGAGTAAAGCGATGGCTCATGATATTCGTGCTCAATTACGTTTCCTGACCATTTCGGCCCAGAAAGTACGCCTGGTTGTTGATCTGGTGCGTGGGAAGAATGCAGTGCAAGCAATGGAACTCCTGCGCTTCGCACCCCAAAGCGCGGCACTGCCGGTTGGAAAACTTCTGGCTTCTGCCGTTGCCAATGCCGAGGAGAACTTCGGCGTCAGCCGCGACGACCTGATCGTTGCTAAAATCTTTGCCGACGAAGCGCCCACCCGTAAATGGCGCCGTTTCGGAGCACGCGGTCGCTTCAAGCCGGTCCTACGCCGTTCATCGCACGTGACAATTGTCCTGCGCGAACGCGAGGTTGCCTAACCGGCAAAGAAAGGACGAAGGAGATCTTATGGGTCGCAAAGTTCATCCGATTGGTTTTCGTCTGAATGTCACTCAGGACTGGCGTGGCCGCTGGTTCGCGGAAGGTGCTCAATATCGTGAGCAATTGTTGCAGGACTTCGCCATCCGCGACATGCTCTACAAAGAATCAGGCCGTGCAGGTGTCTCCCGAATTGACGTGGAACGCTATCCCGGTAAATTGAAGGTAGCCGTATTTACGGCCAAACCGGGCATCCTGATCGGCCGCAAAGGCGAAGGCATCAAGAAAGTCCGTGTGGCCCTTGAAGGGTTAACTGGTAAGAAAGTTGATCTGGATATTAAAGAAATCAAAGCCCCTGATTGCGATGCTTACCTGGTTGCGCATAACATTGGCGATCAACTGGAACGCCGCATCAGCTACCGCCGGGCGATGAAACGTGCCATTCAACAGGCGATGCGGCAGGGCGCGCAAGGGATCAAAATCGAGGTGGCTGGCCGATTGGGAGGCGCAGAAATGGCGCGTACCGTTTGGCTGCGCGATGGCAGGGTGCCACTGCAAACTTTACGTGCGGATATTGATTTTGCCCGTGCCGAAGCCGCGACGACTTATGGCCGTATCGGCGTCAAAGTCTGGGTCTATCATGGCGACATGAAAGCCGAAGTTGAAGAAAAAGTCGAGACTACCGAGGGCGTCTACGTTAGCGAGTAGGCGAGGCGTCTGTGAAGTGAGGTTGATGCTATGTTAATGCCAAAACGTGTGAAGTACCGCAAGCAGATGCGTGGCCGTATGAAGGGGAAGGAATCGCGCGGCGTCGAGATTTCGTTCGGCGATTATGGTTTGCTGGCGATGGAACCGGGGTGGGTGACTGCCCGTCAAATCGAAGCTGCCCGCCGCACACTGGTCCATGCAATGAAGCGCCGCGGTAAGGTCTGGATCCGCATCTTCCCGGATAAACCCTACACCCAGAAACCGCCGGAAACCCGTATGGGTAAAGGCAAGGGTAACGTGGAATATTGGGTGGCTGTGGTCAAACCCGGCCGTGTCATGTTCGAAATCGGCGGTTTGGATGAAGCCACCGCTCGTGAGGCGCTGACCCTGGCCAGGCATAAATTTGCGATCAAGACCAAGATCATCGCCCGTAGTGATGTAGCGGCAGGAGAGTAGGCATGAAAACCGAAGAGATCCGTAAGATGTCGGTGGAAGAAATGCAAGCCAAACTGTCGGATATGCGCGAGGAGTTGATGAAATACCGCTTCCAGCAGGTCAGCGGTCAGTTAACTGATACCAGCCGCATACGCCTGCTACGTCGTGATGTCGCCCGCATGGAGACCATCTTCAATGAGCGTTCCCGGACGACAGTAGTACAGGAAGGTGAAGCATGAATGAGCGTCGTCGAATAACTGGTGTTGTCACCAGTAATAAAATGACCAAAACCGTTGTGGTTGAGATCGGCCGAACATTCCGGCACCCGCTTTACCGCAAGGTAGTGCATTTGAGCAAGCGCGTCAAGGCTCATGATGAACTGGGTTGCCAGATCGGTGATAAGGTTCAGATCGTAGAAAGCCGCCCACTCTCACGCGATAAGCGCTGGGTGGTTGAGTCGATCATCAAACATGAAGTCCGCACTGCCGATACCGGTGTAGCGGAAGTCGTACCGGCACCTGATGTGGCAGCGCCTGAAGTTGGAGAATCCCAGGTGGAGGCACAGCCATGATCCAGCATGAGTCTCGCCTGAAAATTGCTGATAATACCGGCGCGCGCGAAATCCTGGTTATCCACGTGATGGGTGGTTCGACCCGCCGTTACGGTAGGATTGGTGACATTGTAGTGGGGGCGGTCCAATTGGCGACACCGAATGGGTCGATCAAGAAATCCGAGATCGTCAAGGCTGTGATCGTGCGTTGTAACAAGGAATGGCGCCGCGAGGATGGCTCCTATATCCGTTTTGACGACAATGCAGCAGTCATCCTGGATACTGACGGCCAGAACCCGAAGGGCAGCCGTATCTTCGGCCCGGTGGCACGTGAATTGCGTGAAAAGGGTTTTATGAAGATTGTTTCGCTGGCCCCGGAAGTGCTTTAGGCCAGTTGAGGAGCGAACGATGAGAGTCAAGATCCGTAAGGGTGATACCGTTGAGATCATCAGCGGGAAAATGGAAGACCAGGGCAAGCGCGGCGAAGTGATCAAAGTTCTGCCGGACGAGCATCGGGTGGTGGTACAAGGTGTGAACGTACATACCAAACACCAGCGTCAGGTGCAGACTCAGGGTCGCACGATCAACCCTGGCCGTATCAAATTCGAGGCCCCGCTCGACATCTCGAATATTATGCTGGTGTGCCCGAAGTGTGGCGAACCGAGCCGTATCGGTGTCCAGCGCGACGATGAAGGCGCACACCGCGTCTGCAAGAAATGCCAGGCGTTGATCGATTAGCCGCCGGTGGAGCATTAATTTATGAATAGAATGCAGGAAAAATACCAAAAAGAAGCTGTTCCGGCTCTGCGCAAAGCATTCCAGTATAAGAATGTCATGCAGGTACCGCATATCGAAAAGATCGTGGTCAATATCGGTCTGGGCGGTGAAGCAATGGATAATCCGAAAATGCTTGAAGCAGCCATGGGCGATATGACAACCATTACTGGCCAGAAACCGATCATGACCAAGGCGCGGAAAAGCATTGCCAACTTCAAACTGCGCGAGGGACGCATCATTGGCACCAAGGTGACTTTGCGCGGCGCTAAAATGTGGGCATTCTTTGACCGGTTGGTTAACACCGCTCTCCCGCGCGTGCGTGACTTTCGCGGCATTTCTCCGGATGCCTTCGACGGGCGCGGCAACTATACTCTTGGCCTGCGGGACCAGTTGATCTTCCCGGAGATCGAATACGATAAGATTGATAAGATGAGAGGCATGGAGGTCACGATCGTGACCACAGCCAAATCCGACGACCATGCGCGGCTGATGTTGTCACTGCTGGGCATGCCGTTCAAGAAGGAAGAATAACTATGGCAAGCACTTGCATGAAATATCGAGAACAACGCCGGAAGTATTCCAACCAAGTACGCAATCGCTGCTCGCGTTGCGGACGCCCGCGCGGTTATATTCGCCGGTTTGGCCTGTGCCGGATCTGTTTCCGCGAATTCGCGCTGGAAGGGAAAATCCCCGGCGTCATGAAGTCGTCCTGGTAGCCGGGTGGAGGTAGAAAATGAGCATGACTGATCCAATTGCTGATATGTTGACCCGCATCCGTAATGCCGTGATGAGTGGGCAGACCCTGACAGCTATGCCTCTTTCAAAGATCAAAGTGGAAATCGCCAAGATCTTGAAAGAAGAAGGCTATCTGGAAAACTTCGAAATCGCGGATGGCGAACAACCCTGCCAGAAAGTCCTGCGTCTGAAGATCAAGTATATTGGCGAGCGCCGCGAGCGCAAACCGGTCCTCACTGGTCTGGAACGCGTCAGCCGTCCTGGTCGCCGTGTCTATACCAAGAAACAGGAAATTCCCTGGGTACTTTCAGGCATCGGTGTAGCCATCCTGTCCACCCCCAAAGGCATCATGACTGGCCAGCGAGCTCGCCAGTTGGGTGTGGGCGGTGAGATCCTCTGCAAGGTTTGGTAAGAGAGGAGGTAAATAAAGTGTCTCGAGTTGGAAGAATGCCTGTTGTTATCCCGGCTGGCGTGCAAATCGACCTCAAGGGTTCGAACGTGAGCGTGAAAGGCCCCAAGGGCGAATTGAGGCGCACGTTCTCTTCATTGGTCGGTATCGCCATGGAAAATGGTCAAATTGTCATTACGCGCAATTCTGATCTGCCTGCGGAGCGTGCTTTGCATGGGACCACCCGTGCAGTCCTCGCGAATATGATCCAGGGTGTCAGCGCTGGTTTTGAACGTGTTTTGGAAATCGAAGGTGTCGGTTATCGGGCCGAGATGAATGGCAAAAACCTGGTCTTGAACATGGGCTATTCACACCCGGTAGAGATGGAACCGCCAGTAGGGATTTCCTTTGACGTGGAACAGAAAGCGCGCCTGGTGTATGTGCGCGGCTTTGACAAGGAATTGGTCGGTCAGACCGCGGCGAATGTCCGTAATGTCCGCCCACCGGAACCGTATCATGGGAAAGGCCTGCATTATCTGGGCGAGAAGATCCGACGCAAGGCTGGCAAAGCCGGAAAGGCGGCAAAGTAATCCATGGCTGAGAAATCCCGATCTGAAGCTCGCATCCGGCGGCATACACGTGTGCGCAAGATTGTGCAAGGTAGCGCGCAGCGTCCCCGGCTGAGTGTCTTCCGCAGTCTCTCCGAAATTTATGCTCAAGTGATCGATGATCATATTGGCAATACCATTGCTTCTGCTTCGACCATTGATGAGGAATTACGCAGCAAGATGAAAGGCCTGAAGAAATCCGAGCAGGCTAAATTGGTTGGCAAAGCGATCGCCGAACGTGCGATGGGCAAGGGTGTGAAAGCGGTCGTGTTCGACCGCGGTGGTTTCAAGTATAGCGGCCGGATAAAGGCTCTGGCCGATGGCGCCCGTGAAGGCGGCCTGGAATTCTAAGGCCTGATTGGAGAACGCTATGTTGGATTACCAGGTAAAAGAAGCTGAACAGCAAGCTGAAGCATTGGACGAGCGCGTCATTGAAATTGCCCGCGTGGCAAAAGTGGTCAAAGGTGGACGCCGGTTCCAATTCCGGGTCACATTGATCATGGGCGATAACCACGGAAAAGTGGGGATGGGTGTTGGCAAAGCCAACGCCGTGCCGGATGCCATGCGCAAGGCGACAGATCGCGCCCGCAAGAACATGCACCAGGTCTTTCTTTCTGGAACGACCATCCCGCACGAAATGACCGGCAAAGTCGGCGGTGCGATCATCCTGCTCAAACCGGCTTCTCCCGGTACAGGCGTGATCGCGGGCGGCGGTGTGCGAGCTGTCCTTGAGGCAGTTGGCATACATGATATCCTGACCAAATCGCTGGGTTCCTCCAATGTCCTGAACATCGTTCAGGCGACTCTCCAGGCGCTCGATGAACTCAAGTCGCCAAAGGAAGAGGCCGCCCGGCGCGGCAAGCCTATAGAAGAATTGCTGCCGTACTGGGAAAGGAGAAAGAAGCATGGCTAAAAATGCCGATGGCAAAACGATTAAGGTGACGCTGGTACGCAGCCCGATCGGCTTTCCGATCCCGCAAAAAGCAACGTTACAGGCCCTGGGTCTGCGTCATCTCAACCAAACTGTGGAACACAAAGACACACCCGCCGTGCGGGGTATGTTGACGAAAGTGATCCACTTGATTCGTATTGAAGAATAGAGACGAAGATGAAACTGAACGATCTTAAACCCAATAAGCCCAAAAAGAACCGTAAACGGGTCGGACATGGTATTTCAGCTGGCCAGGGAAAGACGGCTGGCCGCGGTACCAAGGGCCAGAACTCCCGCGCCGGTTCGGGCGGGCACCTGTACCGGCAAGGTGGTCAACTGCCGTTTTTCCGCCGCCTGCCGTTCGTGCGTGGCAAGGGTTTTACCCCACCGACCGAGGTTGAATTTAATGAAGTAAATCTCGACCAGTTAACCTCCTTCAAAGCCAACGCCGAAGTCACGCCCGAGACTCTTGACCAGGCCCGTCTGATCCGCGACCCGCGCAACCCGGTTGCCATTATGGGACGCGGTGAATTGAAGACCGCCCTGAAGGTACGCGTAGACCGTGTTACCGCGAGTGCCAAGGCAAAGATCGAAGCTGCCGGTGGCACGGTGGAATTGATTGGATAACTCGTTTTTACGAGGAGCCCCTTTATGAAAAACCCATTTTCGGGTGTGCGTTATCTCTGGAAATCACAGGATATCCGTCGCAAACTAATCGTGACCTTGGTCATTCTGGTCATTTACCGGTTGGCCGCGAACGTCCCTGTACCGGGAATTAATGGAACTGCTCTCAAGGCGTTGATGTCGAACCTGAGCGGTACGGGCTCATTCTTTGCTTTTCTTGACCTGCTCTCCGGTGGTACGGTCTCACACTTCTCCCTGCTGTCCATGGGTGTTTACCCATACATCACAGCGCAGATCATCCTGCAATTGCTTACCCCAATCTTCCCTGCGCTCCAGAGAAAAATGGAAGAAGATCCACGCGAGGCTCGCAAGTGGCAGGAAAAGTGGACCTATTATCTGGCCGTACCCATGGCTGCCCTTTCTGCACTTGGTCAAATCAACATTTTCAATTCATATTCCAGCCAGAGTTCCGGGACAACAATTGTTCCTTTCGGATTCACCAGCGCCCTCTGGCTGCCATCATTGACGATACTGGTCACGATGATCGGTGGAACGATGTTCGCCATCTGGCTGGGTGAGTTGATCTCTGAATATGGCATTCGTGGTCAAGGGCTCTCCCTGATCATTTTTGCCGGTATTGTTGCCCGTATGCCGTCCCAATTTGGCACACTCCTGGCGGATAAGCAGCATGGCTGGATCCTGGTGGTCGCCATGGTGGTCGTGATGGTGGCGGTTATCTATGCCATTGTTTACGTCCAACAAGGACGCCGCAATATGCCGGTCATGTATCCTGGACGGCGGGTTGGCAACCGCATGTCCATGCCGGTCAAGGGAACCCTGCCGTTGATGGTTAACCTGGCGGGCATGATCCCGCTCATTTTTGCCAGCGCCATTCTGCAATTCCCGGCGATCATTTCCAGTTACTTTACCAGTTCAAAAGTAGCCTGGGTGGCTAATTTTGCCGTAGGTATTCGAACCACTTTCACTCCTACTTCCTGGATATATCAACTTCTGTACTTCCTGATGGTGGTGATCTTTACCTTTTTCTATACAGACGTGATGTTCTCCCAGCAGAATTATGGTGAGAATCTGAAGAAAGTAGGTGCGCAGATCCCTGGCATTAACCGTGGTGCTCCGACGCAGAAATACCTGACCAAGGTTCAACGCCGGATTACGCTCCCGGGTGCATTGTTCCTGGGTTTGGTGGCTGTCTTGGGATATCTCATCAATCTGCTCCTAAAAGCGGTAGGCATTGGAGCAGCTTTGTCCTCCACATCCATTTTCCTGGTTTCGTCGGCTGGTCTTCTCATTGTGGTGGGTGTTGTCCGTGATACCTTCATGAATATAGACGCCGAACTGAAATTGCACGGCTACGATGATGCCCGGCTGGTGAAATAGGCTCAGGCATGCCAACTTATATTGTTCTCCTTGGACCTCCCGGTGTTGGCAAAGGTACACAAGCGGAAATCATCGCTGAAAGTACCGGGCTGCCGCACGTTTCTTCGGGTGATCTATTCCGGGAGAATATTAAGAACAAGACCGATCTTGGAAAGCTTGCCCAATCCTTTATGAATAAAGGTGACCTGGTCCCAGACGATGTGACCATCAGCATGATCCGTGAACGGCTCTCACGACCGGACTGCCTCAACGGAGCTCTTTTGGATGGCTTTCCACGCACGGTGGTTCAGGCAGATTCTCTGGCGGGCCTGTTGACCGAATTTGAAGGCAAAGTGAACTTTGTTCCGTACATCACTGCCTCCGAAACTACGCTGATCGAACGTCTGAGTGGTCGCTGGACCTGTAAAGCGCAGGGGCACGTATTTCATGAGAAGTATAATCCGCCGGAAAAGCCTGGCGTTTGTGACATTGATGGTTCGCAGCTATATCAACGAGATGATGACAAGTCTGAAACTGTCACCCGGCGCATCCAAGTCTATTTTTCCCAGACTGCACCCCTGATCGCATATTATCGTGCGCTTGGGTTGCTCTCTGAGATAGATGGTGCCCAATCAATTGAAAAAGTGACTGCCGACCTATTGGCAGTTCTCAGGAATTAAGAATGACCTGGGATCGGGATATTAGCATCAAGAATGCAGCTGAAATCGCTCTCATGCGTGAAGCTGGACGCGTCAATGCTGAAGCGTTGGCGGCCGTCCAAGAACTTTTAAAACCCGGCGTTACCACCGCAGACCTTAACGCGGCTGCTGAGGAAATTCTGCGGAAACATGGTGCTTATTCACCGTTCAAGAACTACGGCCAGCCTCCATTCCCAGCTTCCATCTGCGTCAGCGTCAACGAGCAGTTGGTTCACGGCATCCCTGGTAGTCGCAAGCTCCAGGAAGGTGATATCGTCTCCGTGGATTGCGGGACAGTTTTGGAAGGGTTCGTAGGCGACTCGGCTTTTACAGCCGGAGTAGGGGAAATATCCCCCCAGGCCGCGAAACTGATCGAGGTGACCAAGCAGGCGTTGAATGTTGGTATCGCCATGATGCGCTCTGGGAATAAAACGGGCGATGTTTCAGCTGCCATCCAGCAGTATGTGGAGGCCCAGGGGTTTTACGTTGTCCGTGAATATACCGGGCACGGTGTTGGCCGGAAAATGCACGAGGGGCCGCAGGTGCCGAACTATGGCACTCCCGGCACCGGGGTGCTGTTACGACCCGGTATGACGATCGCCCTCGAACCGATGGTACTCGTCGGTACGCACCGCACCCGTGTCCTGTCCAACCAGTGGACGGTTGTCTCTGCAGACGGATCTTTGACGGCCCACCAGGAGCACTCGGTGGCCGTCACCGAAGGCGACCCTCTCGTCTTGACCGTCCCGTGACCTTTGCGAGATGACACGTAAACTGGACGGATGTGACTAGAACAAGTATAATTCAACGTTTGCCTGTACCACCTTACGTTAGGAGAAAGCAATCATGAAAGTAAGCCCATCAATTCGCAAGCGCTGCGCGAAATGCAAGATAGTGAAGCGCAAAGGCAGATTGTTTATCATCTGCGAAAATCCGAAGCACAAACAGCGACAAGGATAGGATAAAGATATATGGCAAGAATTGAAGGTGTTGACCTGCCGCGCAATAAGCGCGTCGAAGTGGGCCTGAATTACCTGTTCGGTATCGGACCTGCGCGTTCACGCGAGATTCTCGCTGCGACGAAAATTTCCCCGGATACGCGCGTCAAAGACCTGACCGAATCCGAAGTTGCGGCCATCCGCGATTACATTAATAAGAACTGGAAAGTTGAAGGCGATCTACGCCGCCAAGAGCAGTTAAATATCAAGCGCTTGGTGGAAATTGGCTGCTACCGCGGCCTGCGTCATCGCCGCAACCTGCCCGTGCATGGGCAGCGCACCCGCACGAATGCCCGCACCCGCAAGGGTATCAAGAAGACCGTTGCTGGGCGCGGACGCCGCAAGGGCGGTAAGAAGTAATCCGGTAACAGGAATTAGAGAGGTATTATGGCTCAGACTGTACGATCGGCGCGCCGCTCCAGCGGTGCCAAAAAAGGAAAGCGCAGCCTGTCTTCTGGACAGGTGCATGTCTTCGCATCGTTCAACAATACGATCGTGACTGTGACCGACCCCGATGGCAATACCCTCTGCTGGGGGAGCGCTGGTTCGGTGGGGTTTAAAGGATCACGCAAGAGCACTCCCTTCGCTGCCCGTCTGGCGGCTGAGCAGGCTATCAAGGCTGCCCAGGCAATGGGCATTCAGGAAGTGGATGTGATCGTCACGGGCCCTGGCCCTGGGCGCGAGAATGCAATTCGCGCTGTCCAGGCGATGGGTTTGAAGGTCAAATCGATCGCGGACATTACCCCGGTACCACACAATGGTTGCCGGCCTCCAAAGAAGCGTCGTGTCTAGTTTTGGTGAGAGAGGTTAGGAAGTATGGCGAAATATACTGGGCCGGCCTGTAAACTGTGCCGGCGTGAAGGTGAAAAATTGTTCCTAAAGGGAGAGCGATGCTTTACTCCCAAGTGCGCTTTTGAGCGCCGTAGTTTTGTCCCAGGTCAGCATGGCCCAACCGGCAGCCGCGGCAGTCGAGGCGGTCGAGGCGGCACGGGACGCGAATCAGACTATGCCAAGCAACTACGTGCCAAGCAGAAAGCCCGTCGCATTTATGGCGTTTTCGAACGCCAATTCCGGCGCTACTTCGCGCATGCTTCGCGAGCGCGAGGCATTACGGGTCTCATGCTGTTGCAGATCCTGGAATCCCGCCTGGATAATGTTGTCTTCCGGCTGGGTTTTGCTTCAAGCCGCGCCCAGGCTCGGTTGCTGGTCACTCATGGTCATTTCACCGTTAATGGCCGCCGCACGGATGTGCCGTCCATGAATCTGGGCGTAGGTGACTTGCTCGCAGTGCGCCCGGGCTCGATGGATGCCACGTACTTTAAAGATTTGACTGCCCTGGCCGAGGCACGCAATGCTCCGGTATGGTTGAGCCGTGACATCAAAACTCTTTCAGGTAGCGTGTTACGCATGCCAGAACGCCCTGAGATTGACGGCAATCTGAACGAGCAGTTGATCGTTGAGTACTACTCGCGCTAATCCGAGTCCACTGCATTTGACGCGGCGTACCGTTTTGTACGCCGATGAGAGGGTACCGTGACTATCACAAACATGGTAATGCCGAAGATCGAGCGCGAAGCTGAAGCTCGTAATTATGGTAAATTCGTCATCAGTCCGTTGGAACATGGCTATGGCGTGACGCTGGGCAATGCCCTGCGGCGTGTTCTGCTTTCGTCATTGGAAGGCGCGGCGGTGACATCCATTCGAATCGTGGATGTTCTGCACGAGTTCAGTGACATTCCTGGCGTGCGCGAAGATGTCTTGCAGGTCATGTTGCAGGTCAAGCAATTACGCCTGATCATGGAAGGCGTGGACACGATCCGGATGCACCTTGAAGTACGGGGTGAAGGTGTGGTGACTGCGGCTGATATCATTGCTCCGCCGGAGATCACGATCATCAATCCTGACCTTTATCTGTTCACCGCTGATAGCGCCAAAGCCCGCCTGGATATTGAGTTCACGGTTGAACGCGGACGCGGATATGCACCATCCAACGAGCGTGGACGCATGCCGATCGGTGAACTGCCGGTGGATGCCATTTTCGGACCGGTCAAACGAATTAACTGGGAAGTGCAATCAGCACGTGTTGGCCAGAGCACCAATTACGATAAATTGGTACTTGAAATCTGGACGGATGGCGCGATTGCTCCGGAAACCGCCTTGAGTACATCGGCTAAAATCCTGATCGAGCATCTACGCTATGTGGCTGGAATCAGCGAAGAGACGCTGTCCATCACGATGGAAAAAGAAGTGTCTGGTTCGCGCCTGACAAGCGAAGTAGCCGAGACCCCGGTCGAATCCCTCGACCTCTCGGTGCGTGTCTTCAACTCACTTAAGCGTACCGGCATCATTACTGTCGGTGATGTACTTGAACTGCTTGAGAAGGGTGACCAGGCTGTCATGTCCATTCGCAATTTTGGCGAAAAGAGCCTTGAAGAACTACGCATCAAGATGCGTGAGAAGGGTTATTTGAAAGACGAACCCAAGAAAGAGTCGGAGTAATTGAACAATGCGACACCAAGTAGCAGGATATAAACTCAATCGTACAAAGGGCGCGCGTATTGCTTTGCGCCGTAATCTGATCAAACAATTCTTCGCAAACGAGCGTATTCGCACCACTGTAACCAAAGCGGCTGCGATCCGCGGTGAAGCGGAAAAAATGATCACAGTTGCACGCAAGGTCAAAGACGCCAGCGATGACGAAAAAGTTGCGGCCCGCCGCCTTATTGTTGCCAGATTGGGCAACAATAGTAATGAAATTGTCAAGAAACTGTTCGATGAGATCGCGCCTCGCTTTGCCGAGCGTAATGGCGGATATACCCGTGTTCTCAAACTCGGCCCTCGCTTTGGCGATAAAGCGGAGATGGCTCTTCTCGAACTAGTCGAAGAGTAGATCATCACGGATCAGGTAATAAGGCTGCCAGGCAAAAACCCTGAACCCAGATTACTTGATCACCTAGCATGGCTCGTTACCAGATTATCCTTGCTTATGACGGCACCCTCTTTCTGGGTAGCCAGCGGCAAGCAGCCTCCCGAACGGTTCAGGGTGAACTTGAAAAAGCCCTACACAAACTTGGATGGGATGGACAGACGGTCTACCTGGCCGGGCGCACAGATACTGGCACCCATGCCAGCGGACAGGTTGCGGCCTTTGATCTCGATTGGGGTCACGGTCTGGCTGACCTGCACAAGGCGCTGAACACCTATCTGCCACACGATATGGCAGTGCGGGAAGTTGAAGTGGCAGCAGATGCTTTCCACCCGCGCTTTGATGCCAGTTCCCGCCGCTATCGTTACCGGTTATTCTGCTCAGGTGTACGGGATCCATTGCGGGAACGCTATGCCTGGCGGGTCTGGCCTGCGGTGACCGACCTGGCACCGCTTGCTTCAATCTGGCCTGGCAGACACGATTTTGCCGCCTTTGGTACTCCGCCCCGGAAGGAAGGTAACACCGTCAGAACAGTCCTTTCTGCTGAGTGGCGTAACGTCCGTGATGAATGGACCTTTGATATCCAAGCCGATGCCTTCCTGTACCGTATGGTACGCAGGCTGGTCTATGTCCAGGTGGCTGCAGGTCAGGGCAGGCTCCCTGCGGAAACACTGGTTCGAGCACTTGAACAAACTCCCGGTTCAGTCCGAGAGACCCGGAATGAAGGACGAGGCCGGATCCCTGCAAGTCTTGCCCCGGCAAGCGGTCTGACGCTCGTCGAAGTCCGTTATGATCGATAATCTGGTTTGAATTAGTCTGAATGTTTGGAGAGACAAAAGTGTATAAATCTTACTATCCCAAGGCTGCTGAGATCGACCGCCAATGGTTGCTGGTGGATGCCAACGGTGAAACCCTGGGTCGCCTGGCGACCAAACTCGCTGCGCTCCTACTTGGTAAACACAAGCCAAGCTTTACCCCTGGTGTTGAAATGGGCGATTTTGTGATTGTCATCAATGCCCAACAAATCACTGTCACGGGCACTAAAACCCACACCAAATTGACCGAGAAAATGTACCACCATCACTCGGGCTTTCCGGGTGGCTTGAAAACGATCTCCCTGCGCGACCAGTTGAGCACTCATCCCGACCGCGTCATCCGTGCCGCAGTTTGGGGTATGTTACCGCACAACAAGATGGGTCGCCATCTTATCACTCGGCTCAAGGTCTACGGCGGTGCGGAGCATCAGCACGGAGCCCAGAATCCGAAGCTGGTCGCATAAAGGAGTATTAATATGTCTGTGCAATATTATGAAGGCATCGGACGCCGCAAGCAAAGCATTGCCCGTGTGCGTATTATGGCAGGTTCGGGTCGTTTTATCGTAAATGATAAGGACGCTCCGGCCTTTTTTACCCGCCTGGGCGACCTCGAGGCCATTTTGGCTCCGATGAAGGCTGCTGGTCAGGAACCCAAAATATACGATATCACCGTGGTCGTCAATGGTGGTGGGGTGACCGGTCAGACCGACTCGGTGCAGCTTGGTCTGGCGCGCGCGCTGGTAAAGATGAATCCAGAGAACGTTTCCGCCATGCGCAAGGGCGGTTTCCTGACGCGGGATGCACGCGTCAAGGAACGGAAGAAGCCAGGCCTTAAGCGCGCCCGCAAGGCCCCGACCTACACCAAGCGTTAAACGCTCGCACGTTAACGATTGCACGTTCAACGTAATGCGTGTGCCGCGGTAATCCACTGCGTTCACGCATTACGTTTTACTATTAAGGAGTTCTAATGCCCGGAATTACCTTACTCGGCCTCGGCCCAGGTGACCCAGCCAAGTTGACTCGTGAAGCCTGGGAGGTGCTTGTTTCTGCCGATCAAGTGTGGCTGCGTACAAAGCAGCATCCCACGGTTGCCGGCCTACCGGCTGCGATCAAGATCCACTCATTCGATGATCTATATGAAAATGGCGGTTCGTTTGAGGATGTGTATTCTGCCATTGTGGAAAAAGTTTTGGAACTTGGAAAATCATCTCAGGGTGTGGTCTATGCCGTCCCGGGTGACCCGTTCGTGGCTGAGGCGACCTGCCCAGAGATAGCACAGCGAGCACGGAGCATGGGCCTGCCTTTAAAAATTGTAAGTGGGCTCTCTTTTCTTGAGCCGGTATTTGCCAGCCTGGGTTTAGATCCATACCCGCGCCTGGTGCTGATGGACGCCATTGAATTAAGTCAGGCCCATGTCCCGGCCTTTCCACCGGATATGCCTGTGTTGGTTGCCCAGGTCTATTCGCGACTGGTAGCCGCTGAAGTAAAGATGACGCTCAATACTGTTTATCCTGATGAACATCCTGTGCGCCTCGTCCATGCTGCCGGGACAAACGAGGAATTAATAGAGGAACTTCCACTCTATGAAATTGACCGGTCTGAGCAAATTGGCCTGCTGACAGTGCTCTATGTCCCTCCACTTGGTGAGGGGACATCCTTGGAAGCTTTTCAGGAAATCGTAGCGCATCTGCGCGCTCCGGATGGCTGTCCATGGGATCGCCAACAAACACACGATTCGCTACGCAACCATTTAATGGGTGAAGCATACGAAGCACTGGCTGCCATGGATTCGGGTAACCCCGTTGAAATGGCTGAGGAATTTGGCGACCTGCTGTTGCAAATTGTCTTGAATGCTCAAATAGCCAGCGAAGATGGCGAATTCAGTATGGCAGACGTGCTCAAGGGTATCTATGACAAGATCATCCGCCGCCATCCGCACGTATTTGGGGATGTGACACTGGACGGTGTTCAGGGGGTCTTAAAGAATTGGGAAAAACTCAAGGCTGTCGAACGTGCCAACAGCCATGAACCGGAGAAGGGACTGCTGGATGGTGTCCCGTTGGCGTTGCCGGCGCTCTCACAAGCCCAAGAATATCAGGATAGGGCTGCCCGCGTCGGTTTTGATTGGAAGGATGTCAGCGGGGTATTGGATAAGATTACTGAAGAGATCCAGGAGGTTCGGGAGGTTACAAACGAACAGGAACTGATCGCAGAACTGGGTGACCTGTTCTTTGCCCTGGTGAACCTGGCTCGCTGGAAGAAAGTAGATGCCGAGTCCGCTTTACGGGGGACAAGTTTGCGCTTCAAGAAGCGGTTCTCGTATGTAGAACAGGGTGCAAAGAAACAGGGTAGGAAATTGTCCGAGATGTCCATTGATGAGATGGAAGCGTTATGGCAGGAAGCAAAGAGGCAGTAACAATCAAAGCTGAACAAAAAGGCTCCCGTCGAATGATGACGGGAGCCTTGGGTAATTTGTGGGATCAGCTTTATTTTGCCGACCCAGCGAATTGCTCGTAAGCTTTTACGAATAACTTTCCATCCGAAAACATGTAAACCCGGATTTTTGGGGAGGATTCTTGCTTTAAAAATATAGCATCCCGCCTCCAGGTGAGCGAAGAGATATCTTCCAGTGGTATCGCACTTTGGCTCCAGGCATAAGGCGAACCGCGTACCCAAATGCGCTGGTCGGTAAGGATAAATTCGCCGGTGAATGAACAAGCCACATCTTCTATCACCCAGGCGACCACTGCCAGGGGGAAAAGCCCCAGATAAATGAATTTAGCCAGTAGGCTGGCTAACCAAACCGGCAGGAAGGATAGGAAAATATTTTCCGTTGGATTTGCAGCGAGAGAATAGAGAACAAACGTAAAAATGATTAGACCGATAACACCGCTGCCAATTTTCCAGGCGATAATATACCATTTATGGTTGGAGGTGGTCCTAAAGAGTATATATTCCCCAGGCAACGGTTGGAATAAGGCGATAGACATTATTTATTTTCCAAAAATCCAGAATTTTGCCCAAGGGACATTTGGGAAAACCTTCAGCGGTTTTTTAGGATCCACTTTTACAGGGATTTTCCCGCCGGGCAAAACCTGATCGAGGGAATCCACCTCCACCAACCAGCAGGTGGAAACCTGGTAAGGAGCTTTTCCAGGAAGTTGTACTTCCACCTGTAGATTAACTTTAGCGAAACTGCCAGCATTCGGGACGATCGTCTCACTCTTGCTAATCACTTTTACTTCGGCTTCCAAGGCGTGACGGTAACTACCTTCAAATTCCATTTCTTTTCCCTGCATTTCCTGCACATGACGCATCTGGTTACGGCTCATGCGCGTGATCAGGACGATAAACAAGATGGCAGGGATTAAAATTACAATCAATTTAATTGCATTATTCATTCCTACTCCTGGAATTGGCGAATGGGCTGATTATACCGCCCGCGAAGCCAGCAGCCAAACGAAAAGGTAGCTTATTCACCTGGTACATCAATACTCTTAACTTTGATCCTGTCCTCGCGGCGGTGGACAATTTCCCTGACGATGGACAGCCCCAGTCCTGTTCACGGTATTGCAGAAGAATATCCAACTTTACTGCGAAAGAATAGCCAAATAAATGTTGTCGGTCTTCAAAAGAAATAGCAGGTCGGGTATCGCTTACAGAAAACCCCGCCCGACCCTTCTCCTTGCTTTCTCCAGTCAGGGTGAGGACAGTCAATTTTCCACCTAAGGGCATATTGTTCAACGCATTAGTCAGTTATATATTCTTTAACCAGACGGTTCAGGCTAATCGAGAAAAAAGCAAATTGAGTGCAGCCCTAGTTGAGACGCGGGAGTGTAGGTAAGCCTTCGATGAGATTTGCCAAGCGTTCGGTCTCACATTTTAAGTGTGGAACAAACTGCTTTACCCCATTCGGTTTACTCTCCAGTTTAGTATGGAGGAAAATATTAAGGTAAAATCCCCCACTTGTACTCTTGTTACGGTCAAGCAATCATGTTAGAATATTGGAAAAGATGCCCCATATACAGGGGATTTTATTTTCTGTACCACCAAATATGGCGGCTACATTTGTTCTAATTTTCACGGAGTGATGTCATGCGTTGTCCATACTGCCAGAACGATGACTCTAAAGTAATTGATACCACTCATGACAGTCATGGGGGTATACGCCGCCGGCGGGAATGCTTGAAATGCGGACAAAGATTCAGCAGTTATGAACGGCCGATCCTGGCAACTCCTTTGATCGTCAAGCAAGATGGGACGCGTGAGGAGTTCGAACGGGCGAAATTGGAACGCGGCATTCGCATTGCCTGCGCAAAACGGCCAGTGTCTGCTGCAGATATCGAGCGGCTGCTCGGGCAGGTGGAAGCTGCGCTTCAGCGTCAGGGTAAATCCGAGATTTCGTCCCGCGTGGTTGGCGATCTGGTCATCAAGGGTTTGAAGGAATTGGATCAAATCGCTTACATCCGCTATGCGATAGTATATTTGCGCCTGGATGATTTGCATGCCTTGCGCAACGAGATCGACCGCCTTTTATTAGAATCATAAATTTCATCAAGCATCGGTAGCTCCTGTTCCCGGGGAGTCATATCGGTGCATTTCTGTTTCTATTTTGAAACCAAATTTTTTATTGGAAAGAAGAATTTAATAATATTGAGGAGCAGCTCAGAATGGCAACGACAACGATCGTTTCGAAAAAGAAAATATTGGCGACCCTGCCGATCCCAACTGACCTGCCTGGTGTGGAGTTGACAGAGAATGCCAGCCAGGTGCTGGTGCGCCGTTATGTACGCCGGGGTGAGGATGGGAATCCGGCGGAGACCATCGAGGAGATGTTCTGGAGGGTTGCTTATCATATTGCCAAAGCTGAAGAATCCTACGGCGGTGATGTGATGGCACGTGCCCGCGAGTTTTACATTTTATTGACCTCCAGGAAATTCTTCCCCAATTCTCCCACTTTTACTGGTGCGGGGACTCCACTTGGGCAGCTTGCTGCGTGCTTTGTATTACCGATCACTGATGATATGGGGCGTGACCCAGCGGGCATTTTCCAATCCTTGCGGGATGCAGCGCTTATCCAGCAGACCGGAGGCGGGAACGGCTTCTCGTTTTCGCGCTTGCGGCCCAAAGGTGCACTCGTGAAATCATCAGCAGGACAGGCTACAGGACCAGTAGGGTTCCTGAGGGTTTATGACCATGCCTTTGGCGAGATCGCCCAAGGCGGCAGCCGCAGGGGAGCCAATATGGGCGTCCTGCGCGTTGACCATCCCGATATTGAGGAGTTCATTAACTGCAAAACTGATGAGAACCAGATCACCAACTTCAATATTTCAGTTGGCATTACCGACGCATTTATGCAGGCGGTGAAGGAGGATGCTGACTGGGACCTGGTTTTCCCGGATGTAAGCGCGCCGGATTATCACAGCTTCAGTGGCACACCGGAACAAGCCCGGGCAAAGGGCATCCCGCTGCGTACGTATAAAACAGTACGGGCAGGTGATCTTTTTGCTAAAATCATCAACCAGGCACATCATAACGGAGAGCCGGGGCTGTTATTTCTGGACGCGGCCAACCGCAGTAACCCGGTCCCGCATCTGTATCCGCTTGAAGCGACCAATCCATGTGGTGAACAATGGCTTGGACCTTATGAGAATTGTTGCCTGGGTTCGGTCAACCTGGCTGAACACTGCGGAGTAGACGACCAGGTGGATTGGGGAAGCCTGCGCTGCTCCGTAGAAACCGCCACCCGTTTCTTAGATGATGTGGTGGATGCCAATGCCTACGTTCCGGCGGTACCACAATTAAAAGAAGCTGCACATCGGGCACGCCGTATCGGGTTGGGCATCATGGGCTTGGCAGACATCATGTACCATGTAGGAACGCGTTACGGCTCGCAGGAGGGACAGGAATTCGGGGCACAGGTAATGGAGTTTGTCCGTTACCATGCGATGCGAGCCAGTGTTGCTCTGGCACGCGAGCGCGGGGCGTTCCCGGCCATCAAGGGCAGCATCTACGATTTTGAAAAAATGCAATGGCAGCCGCCCAAGCCACTTAAGCCGTATACCGGTGATTGGGGCCGTCCAGCGCTGGATTGGTGCGGGATCCAGGAAGGGATCCAAAGATACGGCATTCGCAATGCTGCCCAAACCACTGTGGCCCCAACCGGGACGATTGCCACTGTGGCTGGTTGCGAAGGCTATGGCTGCGAGCCGGTCTTTGCCTTGGCGTATGTACGCCACGTAAACGACAATGGTAAAGATCTGAAATTGACATATGCCAGCCCTCGTTTTGATTCAGCATTGAAAAAAGCAGGGCTCACCGGAGAAGCCCGCCAGGAGATCATCGAGCGCGTGATGCAACATGGCACATGCCAGGATATGCCCGATGTCCCGGAAGCAATACGGTATGTGTTTGTGGTGGCTGGTGATATTCCCGCAGAAGAACACGTTCACATGCAGGCTGCTCTCCAGGCGTTTGTGGATAATTCCCTCTCCAAAACAATCAATTTTTCTGAAAGCGCTACTGTGGAAGATGTGGCGGAGGCCTACCTGCTGGCTTGGGAACTGGGTTGCAAGGGCATCACGGTATATGTGACTGGCTCGCGCGAAAAGGTGGTTCTGGAGACCAAGGCCACTGCCCAGAAAAAACAAGCCTCTACGGTACCCACCGGGACCGTTGTGCTCCCCTTTGGCAACAACGGTGGCGGGAAACCAGTTTCGGAGACAGAGATTGCCACTCAACTGGCTGCCTGGCATGAGTCCAAGAAACCGCGCCCGCGGTTGCTCCCCGGCAGTACCTTCAGGGTTGAGACTCCGCTCGGTAAAGCTTTCATTACTGTGAACGAGAATGGGGGCAAGCAGCCGTTTGAAGTCTTCATTAATACAGCCAAGGCGGGCTCGGAGACCGCGGCCGTCTCAGAAGCCATTGGCCGGTTGATCTCCTACGTATTGCGGTTGGCCTCACCGATCGCGCCGAGGGAACGCCTGCTTGAGATAGTGCGCCAGCTCTCGGGAATTGGCGGCAGCCGTTCTCTAGGTTTTGGTCCTAACCGGGTGCGCTCGTTACCAGATGGAGTTGGGCAGGTGTTGAATGAGTACCTGGATGGCAGGAAAACGCATGAGGTGACAGAATCCGATGGAAAGACAGACCCCGTGCCTGTCGACGGTAATGGGCATTCCCCCGAGGCTGAGCCTGCCACACCGGTTACGAAGATGGGTGATCTTTGCCCGGAGTGCGGCGAGGCCACTATGGTGAATGAAGAAGGCTGTCGTAAGTGTTATACCTGCGGTTATAGTGAGTGTTAGATCCGTTGGCATTAAACGAGAAAGAATAAGCAGAGATTATTCTCTGCTTATTCTGTTTTAAGACAAAAAGCTTATAATTCAACCTTGCCGGCCAGCCCTCCCGGCGACTTTTTTGGTTGGAAGGTATTCATTGAGCGATAGTGAAAGTGTAACGAAACCCAAACCGAATATTCGTCTGCAGGAAACCTTTGCCGCTCTGAAGCATTACAACTACCGGCTGTGGTTTTACGGCCAGATGGTGTCTATGATGGGAACCTGGATGCAGAGTACGGCCCAGGGATATTTGATCTATCAACTGACTGGTTCACCTGCCTACCTGGGGCTGGTGGGATTTGTAGGCGGTCTGCCCGCGATACTGTTTACCCTATTTGGTGGGGTGATCGCTGACCGTATCTCCCGGCGTAATATGATGGTTATTACCCAGACCTCCATGCTGGTGCTGGCATTCCTCCTGGCTGCATTGGCTTTCACAAAAGTGGTTCAACCCTGGCACATCATCGTGCTGGCATTCCTGCTGGGGGTTTCCAACGCATTCGATGCCCCGGCGCGCGTCGCCTTCGTGACCGAATTAGTCAGTCGCGAGGATATGACCAATGCCATAGCCCTCAACTCGACCATGTTCAACATAGCCACAGTGGTTGGCCCGTCGGTGGCTGGGTTGACGTATGCTGCTTTCGGCCCTGCCTGGTGCTTCACCCTGAATGGGATTTCTTTCATTGCTGTGATCGCTGCATTATTGTTCATGCGTATCAAGCCGAATGTCCAACCGTCCCACCGAGCAACTGTAATGGCGGACCTGAAAGAAGGCCTGCGCTACGTCTTCTCGCACAGTTTAATCCTCAGCCTAATCGGTTCGGTCGGCTTGGTCAGCATCTTTGGGATCGGTATGTTGACCCTGCTGCCAGCTTGGGCTACGGATATCCTGCATGGTGACGTGACCACCAATGGCTGGTTGGTTTCGGCGCGCGGCTTCGGGTCGCTGGTCAGCGCGTTAATGCTGGCTTACCTCGGCAGCCGCAGGTATCGTGGGAAGCTCTGGACAGTTGGCGCATTTATCATGCCGGTGATGTTATTTATCTTTGCCTGGATCCGCTGGCTGCCTCTAGCTCTGGTGACGCTGGTTGGGGTTGGCTGGAGTTTCATGATGATCATGAATAACAGCAATGCGATGATGCAAACCGCGATACCGGACCATTTACGCGGGCGGGTGATGAGCGTTTATACCCTGGTCTTCTTCGGGTCAATGCCGTTGGGATCGTTATTTGCCGGGACATTTGCCCAGAAGTTTGGCGAACCGCTTACCGTGATGCTTGGAGCGGCGGTGCTGATGGCACTGGCAATCGCCTCCTGGGTCTTCTTGCCAGGTATCCGCAGGCAGGAGTAGGGTCGTCAAATATTTATATAACGGCCACTAAATAAGTGGCCGTTACTTTTTTTCCGGATAACAACGGATATATTTACAGGCTGCCGAAGGCCACCCCTTTATAGCTCCAACCAACTGAGGCGATGGCCTGCTGAATGGGCTGTTTGAGCTCATTGGTGTTGAATTTGTATTTATACACCTCACCCATGGCAAGGTTCTCTGTGAAGCCCCCGCCAATCCCAAACGAGACAGAGGACTTCTGTCGTTTGAAGAAACTGGCTTGCACGCTGAGGGTCGGAACACCCGCCCGCCAAGAGACGGTATATTCACGGTCCATGGCGCGCACTTCCCGCCGGGAGGGATCGAATTTCAGGTAGATGCGGAAGACCTTGGTCAGGTTGGCTTTGGCAAAGATCTCGTACCACTGGGCATCCACGATCTTCCACTCGGCGATCAAGTCCACACCTTCATTATGGCCGTCGACGATCCGATAAGGGGCATTTGAGCGGTTGAGAGCCATCAGCCGGGCATAGATATCCTGGGTTGGGTTCACTGCTTGACCCGCCTGGAAAAGCTGCACCAGGGGTGCAGAATAATCTGGTTGAATTGGCACTGAATAGGCGTGTGGGATGGGGGGAGAATAGACCGGAGCTGGAGTGCGCTTCTTGCGTAGGGTCAGAATGCCGACCACAAGCGGGATTAGGATCAAGATAATCCCCCCACCGATAAATATCGTTCCTCCGAGCAGGCTATCCTGAAAGGCCTTTGATGTTTGAACGGCGGTGCCCGGCATCTGTGTCCCGATCAGCCCAACCAGGCCAAAACAAGCCAAACCCAGCCCGGGCAGGTCACACAGCAGGCTGGTCAGGATGGTAGCGATAATTCCGGTTCTTTTCATGGTCATCTCCTTAGCAGGTTTTATAGACTATATTATTGCTGCGCTTGGAAAGGTAGTGGATTTTCCAAGGGAATTTGCTTTGTGATGAAAATCCTAGCCAATTCACAGAGATTTCCAAAGAACCACAAAGCCATGCGGATGAACTTCGTGTACAATAGGAAAGACCTAGGAGGCCGTATGTCCAAACGATTGGTGGTGGTAGCCGGGAACATCGGGGCGGGGAAGACCTCGCTGACGGAGCGCATCGGCTCCCGCCTGGGCTGGCGCACTGATTTTGAATCTGTGGCCGATAATCCCTATTTACCGGATTTTTACTCGGACATGCGCGCCTGGTCATTCCACCTGCAGATCTACTTCCTCGGTCACCGAGCCGACCAGTATCTCGAGTCGGCGCGTGACCCGCGTCCGGCCATCCTGGACCGGAGCATTTACGAGGATGCCTACATATTCTCGCGGGCTTTACACCACATGGGCAACCTGGCTGAACGTGATTACCTGGCCTACCGTAAACTATTCGACCTGGTGGTGGGCAGCCTGCCTGCGCCTAATTTGCTGGTCTATCTAAAATGCCCAGTGGAAGTGTTGATGGCCCGCATCCAGCGCCGTGCCCGGAATATGGAGACTGGTATCTCCCTCGGTTATCTTTCATTATTAGATTCATTCTATGAAGAATGGCTGCGCGCTTTTGACCTGTGCCCAGTTCTGACCATCCGCACAGACGACCTGGATTATGTCAACCAACCCATGGCGCTGGAAGTGGTGGTAGCCCGCATTCAGGAGCGGCTGGGCGGGAAGGAAGAGATCGACTTGCGCAGCAAGTAGACTCGTCTTATTTTGGAGAACCCAATGAAAAATTGGAAAATCATTTTGCTTGTCGCTGGTATTCTGCTACTTATCGCTTCATTTACGGTCTATGTTGCGCGGATCGTCTCCTGCTACCCACCAGCCAATATCTGGGCGCAGTACACACCGGAATATGTGAAAGCGGTTCGTGAGACCTGCCAATTGGATTCCCCGCAGACAACTCAGTTCAGCGATTTTCTGGAGTTGTTCATTCCAGGAATCATCCTGTTCTCAGCCTATTGGCTGGTCACTCGGCCCAAAGGCAAGAACCGCCACGCCGGTCAGTTATTGAATATGTTTATGCTGCTGTTAATGTTCGATAGCTTGCTGGTGATGCTCTATGGTCTGCTCGGGTACCCGCCGCCCGGAATAGCCAACAGCCCGGCACCCTGGGCCGTGGAGGCCATCGCTGGGCTCGGTTTCTTATGTTACCTGGCTGTTCTGGCACTCTGGCATTGGAAGCGCTGGGGATTAATGCTCTTCCAGGGGGCTTCAATTGCGCTGACAGTCTTCATCCTACTGGGTGGCGGATCGCTCATCCTGGCTGCTGTCATCGTCGGCGGCGTGATCATCCTATCGCTGCTCCTGCGGCCGGTGTGGAATAAAATGGAATAAATGGCATTGTCACCAAAGAATAAACTGGCGACCACCAGTCTGGCTCTCGGCCTGGTGGGATGGGCGATCTACCTGCTGCAATGGTGCTTTGACCTGACTCTCGGCCTGCTGCTGGCTGCGTTTACTGCCGGGACGAGCGCAGTCTGTTCTACGATACTGGATATAATGCCTTTTGCTCTCTGGTTGGCCGGAATCGTGACCGGTCATGTGGCGCTTGGTCAGATCAAACAAAGCGGAAGTCCCGGACGCGGTCGGGCGGTCTGGGGTCTTGTATTGAATTACTCCGGCCTGTTCTTTATCATAATCTTCATTATTATTGTTGTTATCCTGATTGCTACTGGCGTTGGCGTGGGCGTACTTAACAAAATAATTCCCCCTCTTTATAAATAGTTCAGTCAGTTTACAGGTTTTCGATGGCCCAAACAATTCTCTTTAAGAAAATACCCATCTTTAACGACCAGGTTCGCAGTGAACTCGATTATCTGGCCTCCACCCTTCAAATTGTGACTCTTCACGCAGGCGAAGCGCTCTTCGCGAAGTTGAAAAAGGGGAAAGTCTGTTCATCGTTCTGGATGGACAAATGGAGGTCTTGCTGGGCCTCTTGTTCTACTTGAGGAAGAGTTGTTGGAATTATTACATCAAGCCATAGATGCGGGCGTACTACCTCGTAATTTATTGGGAAATTGCGCGAATGAATTGAGATATAAAAATGAGCGTTTCGATGTGGTGTATCAAACCGCTCGGTTGTACTGTACGGTCAACCTGACGGTTTTTCGTGTGAAAGGCTGCAATGAGTGATTTTTACGGTCTCCCCACTGATATTTTGGAGAATAATCACATCCGCTTGGAATATCTGACTACCTGCGGACCGCGAATTGTACGATTTTCGGCCCAGGGGGGATCAAACTTGCTTGCAGAACTACCCGATTTCTCTGTTGGTACTCCCAACGGACCCTACTACTTCCGCGGCGGACACAGGCTGTGGCGCTCGCCTGAACTGACGCCCGATACTTATTTCCCCGACAACGACGGCCTGGTTGTGGAAAAATCAGGGGATGGTGTAAGATTGATACAACCTGGAAAGACAGGAATCACCAAGAGTGTGGAAATCCGTCTCAACCCGGGTGGGGCAGGAGCGACGATTACCCATCTACTTGGCAACAACAGTCAGAGACCTGTCAAGCTTGCTCCCTGGGCAATCACAATGTTCCGGTTGGGTGGAACGGTCATCCTGCCTCAACCGGATGGGAATGCCGACCCACAGGGGTTGCTGAACAATCGCATATTGGCCCTCTGGCCCTACACGCGCATAAACGACCCGCGTCTTGTTCTGCGAGACGACTTTATTCTGATCCGTGCAGTTCCGGGCCTACCTCCCGCCAAGATCGGTTACTACAACCCGCAGGCCTGGTTGGCTTATTGGGTGGATGGATTCCTTTTTCGCAAGATATTCGAGATCCATCCGGGCAAAAACTATCCTGATGGTGGCTGCAATGCAGAATCATTCTGCAATGATCGCTTTGTGGAATTGGAAAGCTTGGGCTCTTTGACAATACTTGCGCATGAAGCAAGCGTAACTCTGACCGAGAAGTGGGAACTGTATAACAGCCTGGAAGTACCATTCATCCCAAATGAAATTCGTGAAGTAATTGAAAAAGCCACAAAATAAGTACTGAATATCCCAAGAATAAGGATTTTTGTCATGGGGGATTGGAGTAGATTGTGCCTATTCCAAATCTGATAAAAGGATACAATAATGGGCTGTTTGTTTGTGAAATAATGAACATATATGCTCAGAGCGTGTAATCTATATATATATCAGGAGAATGAATATGAACAAAGAAGCATTAACAAAACTGATGCAACCCAAGTCGATTGCAGTGGTGGGGGCTTCCGCCCAGCCGGGTAAGATCGGATATACCGTCATTGAGAATCTCCTCAAAGGCGGCTATAAGGGCAAGATATACCCGATCAACCCCACCGCCACAACAATTCTTAACTTACCGGTGTATCCCTCGGTAAATGACGTACACGAATCCATTGATCTGGCTGTCGTCACCGTGCCGGTCCAATTCGTCGCCCAAGTCGCGGAAGAATGTGGAAAAAAGGGCATCCAGGCATTAAGCGTGATCACCTCCGGTTTCAGTGAAGTGGGACGGCGCGATCTGGAAGACGAACTGCTCGCAATCACCCGTCGTTACGGGATGTGTGTATTGGGTCCAAACATTGTCGGCACGTTGTCCAACTCAGACGAGTTGAACGCCTCTTTTGCACCATTCCTTCCTTTCGTGGGTAAGGCTACCCTTATTACCCAAAGCGGAGCGCTGCTGATCGCCATGGATGCCATCACTTATACCCGCAAAGTGGGCTTTGATAAGATGATCTCGATCGGCAATATGGCAGATGTGGATTTCGCCGATCTGATTACCTGGCTGGACACCGACGAAAACACGTCCTGCATCTGCCTGTATATCGAAGGTTTAAAGGACGGACGTAAATTCATCGAGGCTTGTCGCAAAACTCAGAAACCGATCATTGCGCTTAAGGCGGGCGTTTCGGAGCACGGGGCGGCTGCGGCTGCTTCGCATACCGGTTCATTGGCCGGCGCAGTAAAGGTCTATGGGGCAGCTTTCCAGCAGGCGGGCGTGGTCCAGGCTTCAGATTTAAATAATTTGTTCGATCGCACCCTAGCCCTCTCACTTCAGCCCCCTCTGCGCGGGGAGAAATTGCTGGTTATCACCAATGGCGGTGGGGTGGGCGTATTGGCGACCGATTCAGCTGAACGCTTCGGGATTCCGATGCACTTTGCCCCTGAGGATGTGCAGGTCGAACTGAAGAAACATATGCCCGCATATGGTTCTGCCAAAAATCCTGTGGATCTGACCGGCATGGCAGGCAACGATTGGTATTATGAATCGGTCAAGTTTGCCTATGCTCACCCCTGGACGGATGGCCTGGTGGTTTTGTATTGCGAAACTGCCATTTCGAATCCGTTAGAAATAGCCCAGGCGGTCAAGAAAGCGATCGATGAGACCCACATCAAGAATCGCCCGGTGGTTGTCTCCATGGTTGGCGGAACTCGTTGCGACCAGGCCATGCAATGGCTGGTGGAAAATGGTATCCCGGCCTATGGCCCGCCTGACCAGGCGATGAATGCCATGGCCGCCTTGCGTGAATATAACAATATCCGCAATATTCTTTCGCAACCTTCCACAACCTGCGATCCGGAAGGTACCAAAATTGCACGTGAAGTCATCGCCAGGGTCCGTGCTGACGGGCGTATTGCAATGACCGAAATTGAAGCCAAGCAGATCTTTACAGCTTATGGTTTACCCGTCGCCCCAACAAACCTGGCGACCACCGAAGATAAAGCTGTCGAACTGGCCAAGGTGGTGGGATTCCCAGTAGTAATGAAGGTCGTCTCACCGGATATCATCCACAAGTCTGATGCAGGTGGTGTGAAAATCAATATCAAGAGCGATGCGGCTGTTCGGGAAGCCTATCAAACCATCCTGGTGAACTGCAAGAAATACAAAGCCGATGCCAATATCCACGGTGTTGCCGTACAGGAGATGGCTCCATGGGGGACTGAAGTGATCGTTGGTTCGGTCAACGATCCGACCTTCGGGCCAACCGTGATGTTCGGCTTGGGCGGCATCTTTGTCGAGGTATTGAAGGATGTTACTTTCCGGGTGGCCCCAGTTAATTTAAAGCAGGTCGAAAAGATGCTCACAGAAATTCGCAGTGCGCCCATCCTGGGCGGTGTCCGCGGTGAGTTGCCGCGTGACCGGGCAGCTCTGGCAGAACTCATCTGTCGCTATGCCAGTATGGTCTATGACCTAAGCGATGAAATTGCCGAAACAGACGCGAATCCTGTCCTCGTGTATGAAGAAGGCAAGGGCCTTAAGGTGGTTGACGCCAGAATTATCCTGAAAAGAAAATAAAACTGACGGTTTATTGGAAAATAACATGGGCGCAGTCAAGCTGCGCCCATGTTTATTAGTCAGGATTATAATAGTAGGAGTTTCAAAATCATTTCCTTGAGGAAACCAGATGCGTCCAGATTGGGATTCTTATTTTATGAAGATTGCCTACGCTGTTTCAGAGCGCAGCACCTGTGACCGGGCTTTCGTCGGTTGTGTCCTGGTGCTGGACAAACGGATTCTGACCACCGGTTTCAACGGCTCACCTGTCGGACAACCGCATTGCGATGAGGAAGGTCACCTGATGGTGGATGGGCACTGTATTCGTACCATCCATGCCGAGACGAACGCCATCATTCAGGGTGCCTTGCATGGGGTTTCGACGAAAGGTGCCACTTGTTACGTTACCCATCTTCCTTGTATCAATTGTACCAAGGCATTAATCAATGCCGGCATCACCCGGCTGGTGTACAACATAGCATACCGGACCGACGAGAATGCAATGAATTTCCTGAAGGCAGCCAACGTCGAGGTCCAACAGTTACCTTTCTCCCCGGATGCAAAGTAAGGAGATCATTAACTGATCTTTTTTAGGGAGTCAATTTCCAACCATACCGCCGGGTTATCCAGTGTACCGTAACCGAGGCTTCCTTCCGGGGTCCAGGCGGCAAACTGGTTATCGATCCAGAGTACAACCCCAAGCGGTGGAACGGGGGAAGTAGTCGTTCGAAGGACAAGATTACCGTCCATCCTAAATTCAGTGCTTTCGCGTAGCCAGTTAATGGAGTATTCATGCCATTGGGTAATGTCTGAATAGATCGCAGCTGCATCCTGCCGAATCAATCGACTTACCAGCTGCCTAAGCAGGCGTGACACCGGACGGATGGCGAGGAACGGCGTGACCAGCACTCCTGGTGCAAGCAGCAAGGACGGGATGTGCGGCGAGCGGATCGACCCGGCAAAAAAGCCATGCGCTGGGATTCCAGTGCGAAGGGATAGCCAGTTGGGGTGGGAGGCATGAAAGAACCAGGCGGCATTCGGCAAGACCGGTAACCGCCTCGTCACGCCGCCTAAACCCAGGGAAAAACCGAAAGGATCGTTCCACAGCCCGAACCCCCATGTGCCGGGTAGATTGGATGCGGAGACTCTGGCACGCAAGTGAAAAGAACAGGGTGGGGTATGGAGGAAACGCTTACGGGCCAAGGGCCTGTAATCATCGAGTTGGGCCAGGCGGTAGGTCCCACGGTTCCCAGCAGGAATTTCCAATCGCCAGCCGTTCCCTGTCTGGTTCACTGAAGCGCCGGAAGTTTTGATGGATCTTAGTTCAATTACCACCCATTAATTATACGTGTATAATAGCCTTCACGGAGAATTCAATGGAGATCACCTGGTACGGACATTCCTGTTTTAGACTGACCGAGCGCAGTATGGCGACGGTTGTTACTGATCCCTTTGACGCGGAAACGGTTGGATATGAGCCACTCAAACTCAAGGCTGATATTGTAACTTCAAGTCATGATGCGCCGGGGCATAACTGCCTGAGCACAGTCAAGGGTTATAGCCATGCCATCACCGGGCCGGGCGAATTTGAAATTGGCGGGGTCTTTATTACTGGAGTACAAACGGATATGTCGGGTAAGAAAGCGACAGCCGATAAACCGCGTAATACCCTATACGTGTTCGATTATATGGGGATCACGGTTGCACACCTGGGCGATCTGCGTTCGGTGCCGACTCAAGCCGAGATCGAGGCTCTGGGTACTGTGCATGTAGCGCTTGTGCCGGTGGGGGGTGGTACCGGGTTGAACGCGGCCAAGGCTGCGGAAGTGGTCAGCCTGCTTGAGCCGAACATCGTCATCCCGATGCACTTCTATTCCCCAGAAGCCAAAGTGCCACTCGACAAACTGGATAAGTTTATGAAGGAAATGGGTTTGCACGAGGCTGAAACAATGCCCACTTTGAAAGTCGCCAAGTCGTCCCTCCCAGATGAGACGAAAGTGATCGTGCTGGATTACCAGCGTGAGTAGCGTTGTGGTGATTCCCTTTAGAGTTGCGGTGAGAAGATAGATATGGCTGTCAAACTCGTCATGACTTGGGATATTGCTCCTGATCACGAACAGGATTATTTTGAGTTTGTGATCAATGAATTTGTCCCCGGTGTTCAACGGATGGGACTTCAGCCAACGGAAGCCTGGGCGACGGTCTTTGGTAATTATCCGCAGATCCAGGTCAGCATACTGGGTGAAGACCTGCCGGATGTGCAACGCGCCCTGAATTCGGATAGTTGGACCCAGCTGCAGGATAAACTTTTTGCACTTGTGCAGAATTTCTCATACAAGGTCATCCCGGCGCGTAACGGATTCCAGTTCTAGCCAGTATCCTAGAAGGAGCACGGAGGAGCACGAATCAAGGCTTTTTGCCCTGGGTGCCTTCGTGTTTTTTTATGACCCAATTTTCTGACAAAATTCTGACCTGGTACACCCGTCACGCGCGGCAATTACCCTGGCGCGGTCACCCGGACCCGTACGCTGTGTGGGTTTCTGAGATCATGCTCCAGCAAACGCGCGTCGAGGCGGTAATCCCATATTACGAGCGCTGGATGGACCGTTTCCCAAGCGTGCACGCGCTAGCGGCTGCTTCCGAGCAGGATGTGCTCTTACTTTGGGAAGGGCTAGGATATTACAGCCGGGCGCGCAACCTGTATAAAGCAGCCAGGATCGTCGTGGATCAATACGGTGGCGATCTGCCGCGTGACCTGGCGTCTCTGCGGAAACTCCCAGGCATCGGGCGGTACACGGTAGGTGCGATCGCTTCGATAGCCTTTGGCCTGGATGTTGCCACCCTGGACGGCAACTTGCGACGGGTCTTTGCACGCGTCTTTAACGTGGCCGTACCAGCCGATGCACCGGCGGGGGAGAAGATCCTGTGGGCGCTGGCCGAGAGACACCTGCCCAAAGGCCAGGCCGGGGATTACAACCAGGCCCTGATGGACCTGGGAGCCACGATCTGCCTGCCGCGACGCCCAACGTGCCTGCTGTGTCCGCTCAGGGGTTTGTGCAAGGCACGCGCTCTCGGTCTCCAGGAACAACGACCGGTGCTGAAACCCAAGGCCGAAGTGCCGCACTACACCGTCACCGCCGCAGTGCTGCAGCGGGATGGGAAAATCCTGCTGGCGAAGCGCCCCTCGAAAGGACTGCTGGGAGGCATGTGGGAGTTCCCCGGAGGCAAGGTGGAGAAATGCGAAAGCCTTGAAACCTGCCTCACACGCGAGATCCGGGAGGAACTGGATGCAGGCATTCGTGTAGGGGAGCCTTTTGGAGTTTACCGGCATGCCTATACCCACTTCCGCATCACCCTGCATGCTTTCCGGTGTGAATTGATCGATGGCGAACCGAAACCGCTTGAAGCCGCTGAATTGACCTGGGTCCTCCCGGCCGAACTGGGCGACTATCCGATGGGCAAGGTGGACCGTCTGATCGCGGAACGCCTCCAATGAATGAAGACGAGTTTCGGACCGCGCGCAAGCGCATGGTCGAGGAGCAAATCGCCGCCCGCGGCGTGCTGGACCCGCGCCTGCTGGCTGTGATGGAATCCGTGCCGCGCCACCTGTTCGTACCGGCGGACGACCTGGCCTGGGCCTACTCGGACGGCCCGCTGCCCATCGGCCATTCGCAGACAATCTCCCAACCTTTTATCGTCGCACTGATGACCGAATTGCTGCAAGTAAAGGCGACCAGCCGCATACTGGAAGTGGGCACCGGTTCCGGTTACCAGGCGGCGGTACTGGGGCGGATGGCTGCGGAAGTGCATACGCTGGAGATGATCCCTGAACTGGCTGCGCAGGCCTCCAAAACCCTAGCTGAGCTGGGGTATAAAAATATATACGTCCATAGCGGCGACGGGTCGCAGGGCTGGCAGGAGGCGGCGCCCTATGATGGAATCCTGGTAGCAGCAGCGGCGCCGTCGGTGCCACAACCGCTGCTCGACCAGCTGGCCGAGGGCGGCAGGCTAGTGATCCCGGTGGGAGGGCGCGGCTCCCAGCGTTTGGAAGCCTGGGACCGTAAAGGGGAGGATTTCGACCACCAAGAACACCTGGCGGTGACGTTCGTCCCTTTGCGGGGGGAATACGGTTGGAAGTAAAGGAAGAATAAAGTGGGGGTGGCTCAACAGGCTGCCCAGCCTTTATTATCCTATTCTTCCCCCGTCAGCAACTTAAGCCTTTCCCAAGGCTTTAAATTCGCATCATCCGCCAGGATGGATTTCAACGAGTACATCTCGTCGCGCAAAGCCGCGGCACGCTCGAACTCAAGGTTCCTGGCGGCTTCCTTCATTTGATTTTCCATCTCGGCAATCACCTTCTTCAGTTCGGCATTCGAGGCCACATCCTTGTGAGTGCCGGTCTTGTATTCGCCCTTCATCTCGGAGACCGCCTGAGGCGACATCTGATCGGTCAGGTCGCGGATGGCCTTGTGGATGCTGACCGGCACAATCCCGTGGTCCTGGTTGAACTTGACCTGTTTGGCGCGCCGGCGGCTGGTCTCGTCGATGGCGCGCTTCATCGAGTCGGTGATGCGGTCGGCATACATGATGACCCGCCCGTCAATGTGACGGGCGGCGCGCCCGGTGGTCTGGATGAGGGCCGTGTCGGAGCGCAGGAAGCCTTCCTTATCGGCGTCCAGGATCGCCACCAGCGAAACCTCCGGCAGGTCGAGACCTTCACGCAGAAGGTTGATGCCCACTATCACATCGAACACGCCCAGGCGCAGGTCACGCAGGATCCCGACCCGTTCCAGAGTCTGGACCTCGGAATGCAGGTAATGCACCTTGATGCCGAGTTCCATGAGGTACTCCGACAGGTCTTCGGACATGCGTTTCGTGAGGGTAGTGACCAAAACCCGCTGCCCATTCTCCACCCGCAGGCGGATCTCTTTGACAAGGTCGTCGACCTGGCCCTTGGTGGGGCGCACCTCCACTTGCGGGTCCACCAAGCCGGTGGGGCGGATAATCTGTTCCACCACCTGTTCGGCGTGGCTCATTTCATAAGGACCGGGCGTTGCGGAGGTGTAGATGGTGCTGCCCATCACCTGCTCGAACTCGTCGAACTTGAGTGGGCGGTTATCCAACGCGGAGGGCAGGCGGAAGCCGTATTCCACCAGGGTCTCTTTGCGGGAACGGTCGCCGTTGTACATGCCGCGGATCTGCGGGATGCTCATGTGCGACTCGTCGATCACCAGCAAGTAATCGCTGGGCAGGAAGTCGACCAGCGTCCAGGGATGCGTGCCGGGGGGGCGCTGGTCAAGCTGGCGCGAGTAGTTCTCGATGCCCGCGCAGGTACCCACTTCCCTGAGCATTTCGAGGTCGTAGCGCGTGCGCTGCTCGATACGTTGGGCTTCGAGCAGTTTCTCGTTGGCCTTGAAGAAGGCTACACGCTCGTCCAGTTCTTTTTCAATATTGGCGATGGATACCTTGAGTTTGTCTTCCCCAGCAATATAGTGCTTGGCGGGGTAGATCTGGACCTGCTGCGGTTCAGATAAGATCTCACCGGTGAGAGGGTTAACCTCGGAGATGCGCTCCACCTCATCGCCGAAGAAAGTGACCCGGTAGCCGCGCTTGTTCTCGTAGGCGGGGATAATCTCGAGGGTGTCGCCGCGCACGCGAAAGGTGCCGGGTTTCAACTCCATATCATTACGCTGGTACTGGCCGTCGACCAGCTGGCGGATGAGGGCATTGCGGCGGGTAATCTCGCCGACCTTCAACCCCACCACACCTTTCCCGTACTCTTCAGGATTACCGAGGCCGTAAATGCAGGAGACGGAGGCGACGATAATGACATCCCGGCGTGACATCAAATTGGTGGTGGCTGCCAGCCGCAGGCGCTCGATCTCCTCGTTGATATCCGTCTCTTTTTCGATGAACAGGTCGTGGCGGGGCACGTAGGCTTCCGGCTGGTAGTAATCGTAGTAGGAAACGAAGTATGAGACGGCGTTCTCCGGAAAGAACTCGCGGAACTCGGCGTACAGCTGCGCAGCCAGGGTCTTGTTGTGGGCCATGATGAGCGCCGGCCTCTGGACCTGCTGGATGATGGAAGCGATGGTGAATGTTTTACCGGTACCGGTGGCGCCAAGCAGGACCTGGTGCTTGAGACCGCGCTGGAGGCCGTCGATAAGCTGACGGATGGCTTCCGGCTGGTCGCCGGTGGGGATGAAGGGGGCTTGAAGTTTGAAGTCCATAGGGGAGATCCGAAACCGAAGGATGAGAAGGAGAGGAAATCTTATAGGAGTGTATTTTATCGCAAATATGTTCTAAAAAGCAGAATAAAAGGCCCTTAATTTAAGATCCTGGCGGAACAATCGCCTTCCCCCCGAGGGGTATGAGCGGTCTGGGCCACAAGGGAGGAAGAGCGGTTTTTTATTTACCAGGCGGGAAATTGTTCCTGAGGAACAAGAGAGGAACGAACCACTCTGGATGTCTTTCATATATAAGTACCATGCTGGGGAATTTGTTCCTCAAAACAAACCCAAAGCGAGTAGTTTTTTATGGAAGGCTGAGAACGCCCAGCCCCGACGCACCCTGATGGGGATGATATCGGCAGGTACGATGCCGCGCCCCAGCATGTTACCCTTTTTAAAGTGCTATCATAAATGGCAAGGTATTGCTGGTTCTATTATAGTACAAATGTTCTAAATAACAAGAGCGGGATGCCAGACGACCCAGTTCGTTTATAATGGGGATGGGAATATGGTCAAGAAGATCAACCCGGATGGCAGTAAGATGATCACTATTGGCTCGGCCTACGAGGTGCAAAGGGACGCCGGAGGCACGATCACCGGCACGACCAGTTATTATCCCGCCGCAAGGGCGATGCGCGTGAACGGGACGTTGTAGTCCGTCCTTGGAGATCAACTTGGCTCGGCTAGTGTGGTGCTGGATGCCAGGGGAACAAGTATTGGCGAAACACGCTATTATCCCTTTGGAGAAACGCGGGTAACGAGCGGGAGCATGGTTACCGATAAGTTGTTTACACCGGTCAGCGGGAGATGGCAAGCCTGGGATTATAGTAATCCAATGCGCGATTTTACGATCCTTATCTTAAGCGGTGGACCCAGCTTTTTACGGTTTTATAGACCTATTGGAAATGAACATTACCGGAGGAGAAGCCGGAAAACCATCCCAGCTCTTGGGAGAAATTCGCAGGCCCTGCCCGAACTGGCAGGTTTTTTGTAGCCAGGGTATTTCAATAATATCCCTAAATATATCAGCGTATTTTGAAAATTGTGCGATAATAAAATAAAGAGATTAAAAGTCTTGTAGAAGGTTTTACGGAAAAGCCTTATAATTCTGAAGCTATTTAAGGTCAGGCATTCTTTTGCCGTTATTGCGACATGTATCTTATCACTACGCCGACAATAATATTGAACGAAAAAGATAATGTCATCAAGGCAGGCACACAAAATGATCAAGGCAAATCCGTTCCAAGCAGCCTTATCGTAAGGGTGGAGGAAACGTGGTTTCATTACACCCAGGGTCAAAGAACAGAATCGGTGGACAAAATCAGCGGAAAACCAGGTTCCTTTGCATTTCTGGCGATAGCGGCGAACCTCATTTCCAACAATTTTGGGCTATTTCACCTATAAACCAAGCATCCAGCTGGAGGGAAGTTTGAAAAAAATACCATCATCAGGTTCTTTATTTGGCTTCTGGCTGCTGAACTTATCGTCGCGGCTTTATTACTCTGGCCGGATCTATCCTCAAGACTCTTTCACCCGACAGCAAGCCCTGAATTCATACCTGTCACAGCCACACAAACGGCCCATTTGACTGCATCTCCAACGGAATTGCCCACCGCAACGGAGCGAATTAAAAAACCGACCTGGACCCCATATTATTCCATTGAAACGAAGATCGCCAGCATAACGCCTACTCGAACGGTAACGCCTACTCGTACACGTACTATTATTTTACGTACTCCTGTACCGAGTGGTACACCGAAATATGGTCAGCCAACTCCAACAGATACATCAACGCCTACGAGGACATTTACGCCGACGCGTACACCAGTAACACCGACGCTTACACCGACACGTACACCTGTAACTCCGACAAATACACCGACACATACGCCAGTGCCACCGACGTATACACCGTCACATACACCAGTGCCACCGACAGATACGCCGACAGACACATCAGTACCGCCGACATATACACCATCAGATACGCCAGAGCCACCGACCGATACGCCAGTGCCACCGACCGATACACCAGAACCACCGACCGATACACCAGAGCCACCAACAGATACACCAGAAGGAGGATAGTTCGATTTAAATATCCCCGAATATAGAATGAAGCCCGGCAAAACGCCGGGCTTTTTGTGCTCTTGACTTTAAAACCGCCGGGTAAATATATCCAAAGTAGAACAAGATCCCTGTTCGATCCTAAAACCGCCACCATGTTGGCAGTGATTATTCAGGAATATGCCATTGTTCCGTTCACGGATTTGGCATGGGCGGGAACGCACCGGAATCCGCATACCAATCGCCGGGATCGATGCCGGTTGTGGTGGCTCCGGCAGTGACCGTCACGTCGATGAGCGAGTGATCGTCGCAGCCGTAGGCCAGGCCGCAGGGGACCATCTGGGTGTAACCGCCTGCCAACGTGGTTGAACCAATCCTGTAGGAGACCACGTGATACACGCCAGCCGGAAGGCCTGAGATGGTGTAATCAGACTGGTCCCGAAGCGTATCCACATAGGAATAGTTCAGGGGATCCTCGGCGTCAAATGCCACCACGCGCAAGGGCGGAATAAAATCGCTCGGATACGAGAGATGCCCGGAGATGCCCCCCGTTGGCGGGGCTGGAGGGAGCGTTGGAACCAGCGGAACGGTTGGAACCAGCGTTGGGGCAATATCGGCCAGGGCGGTCAGGGTGGCATTGACCATGGCATTGACGTCCTGTGTCGGGCTACTTTGTCCGCCTGGCAGGAGAGTGCAAAAAATGGTCGTCAACGAGAGCGCCAGGATGGCCAGGATAATCTTCTTGTTCATGTTTTCTCCTGCTAGAAAAAGAACCTATAAAACTGGCCGCGGGAAATATTCAGAGCCAGACTCGATAATTCATCCAGAATTTTATCTACGGATTCGGAACGAAGGAGGGCTTGTCCGGGTAGCCTCCACCCCAGTTGGTAATATCGCAATTCACCGTCTGTTTGCTGACGACCAAAACGATGACACTACATCCACCAGTGTGGCCGGACGAGTCATAGGCTACCACCTGATAGTGGCCGGGAAGTAAATAACTGCTATTATTGACAAAATAGGTTTGGCCGGGAACAGTGATAATAAAACCGTCGTTATAGGGTGCTTCCTGCTGGAAGCCAACGATCGCCAGGCTTGGGACAGAACCATAAGGATATCCGGAGATATTCCCCGCGATCAAGCCTGGAGGCGGGACCGGCGTGCGCGTGGGTCCGACCGTTGCGGTGGACGGCAGGGTGGGGAGGGGAGTATAGGTAGGCACAACTGCTGTGGGTGAAACGGGAGCCGTGGTTAATGTCGGTGAAGCGGGCGCAGTTGTCAACGTTGGAGAAGCAGGGGAGGCTATAAGCCCCGGCTGCGCAGACTGGGTCAAGGCTGCCAGAGTCAACGCGACCTTGGTTGAGACGATGCCGGTATCAGGCCCGGTAGTGCCTACCTGTGGCAAATTGCAGGCCGCCAGGAGAAGGATGAGCAAACCAGAGGCTGCCAGGCGGGTGAAGATCGGTTTCATTTGTATCAATACTCCTTCATTTTCGATATGGATGCGAATGTATTTTCGCCGGGGATGAATACCCAGTCGTCACGCCCACAATAATAAAGTTGATCCCAGCGTTCCAGCGCTCACTCCAATTTGAGGAGGTAGGTTTATTATAGGACAATTCCCTGCGGATACCCATCTCTTTCTTCCATCATCTGCTTATTCCCGCAGATGGAATGGGACATCAATGACCACGCGCTCCCGGCCCATCGTCCGGCGATGGTAAAGGAGGGCGGCTTTGATGAGCCAGGCAGTTTGGTTATGCAACAACGTCTGCCACCATTTTCCGGGGATAAATTCGGGCAAGACCACTGTAGCCAGTTGACCGTCGTTATGCTGAGCATCCGTCTCGTCCAGGAATTGGAGCAATGGGCCAACAATGGAACGGTATTGCGAAGGGACCACCACCAGAGGAACGTCTGGCCACCAAGCTTCCCATTCGAGGCGGGCCTTTTCCCCCGCTCCGGGTTCCGATTCGACATAGACCGCGGTCACATCCTCAGAGATGGAACGTGCAAAATTTACCGCCCCGACCATCCCGCGGTGGATACCAGAGATCGGAATGACAACACGGGTGGTCTCGACAGGTTTAAGCGAGGGTGGCAGCCCCTTTAGCGAAAGTTCTTCCCGGACGCGTTTATAGTGTGCAGATATCTGAAGGAAGCCAATCACGATCAGAGGGATAAGGAGGACAGTGATCCAGGCGCCTTCCAGGAACTTGCTGAAAATCACCACAATCAGGGTGGTTAATGTGGCCAATGCACCAACCCCATTGGCGGCTGCTTTAAGCAGCCACACTTTGCCCCGTTCCCGAAACCAGTGAACTACCATGCCAGACTGGGACAGTGTGAAAGCCAGGAATGCCCCGATCGCAAATAAAGGTATCAGGGCATGCGTGTCCCCCTGGAAAAAGATGATCAAACCGCCTGCAGCGAAGGACAGGAAGAGGATACCATTCGTAAACACCAGACGATCCCCAAGACCAGTTAGCTGCCGGGGTAAAAATCCATCCTTTGCCAGGATGGCGGAAACACGCGGGAAATCCATAAAACTCGTATTGGCTGCCACCGCAAGGATAAGCAGAGTTGAAAACTGGATGATCAGATACAGGGGACCACTTCCGAGCAATCGCCGTGCCAGAGCGGAAAGGATCGTTTCCTGCGGGCCGGCAACCACACCCAGGAATTGGGTCAATCCGATGCTTCCAAGGAACAATGTTCCCATCAACAAAGCCATCACAATTAATGTACGACCGGCATTCTTTGATTGGGGAGTTTTAAAAGCCGGGACCCCATTGCTGATCGCCTCTATGCCTGTTAAAGCAGTACAACCCGTGGAAAAAGCATGCAGGACCAGGACCAACGTCAGCGGTTCAAAAGTCGGGGAAACAGCCAGAACTATCGGTGTAGGGCCTTCGATGAACAGGCGCACCAAACCATATGCCAGCATCGATAGATAGGATGCCAGGAAAAGGTAGACCGGTATAGCCATGAACGTGCCTGATTCTTGCAAACCGCGCAGGTTGACCAGCGTGATCACCCCCAGGAGTACCAAGGCAAGGCCCACACGGTGCGGCCACAAAGCAGGGAATGCGGATGCGAGGGCGGCAACCCCGGCTGTTAAACTGACAGCAGCATTCAAGACATAGTCGATCATCAAAGCAGCCGCGGCGATCAATCCCGGCATAACACCCAGGTTGGCACGAGCGACAATATACGAACCGCCACCTGAAGGATAGCCGTGGATGGTCTGAAAATAAGAGATTGCGACGATTATCAGCACGCCCGTGATTGCCAGTCCAATTGGCAAGGCATAGGCCAATCCCATACTTCCAGCAATGATCAGTCCGAGGTAGATTTCCTGGTTGGCATAGGCAATGGATGCCAATGCGTCCGGAGAAAAAGCTGCCAGAGCCCGGATTTTGTTCAACTGCTTGTGGCCGAGGACCCTGGTGGGGAGTGCCGGCCCGATGAGGAGATCCTTCAATTTGGATAACATCCAGCCTCTCATTCTCAAGAAACCTGGCAGTAACAGCGAGATCTCGCCTGGATTTGAAACATTCCCATTATAGGGCAAAAAACGGTCCCATAACATAGCCCATCCTTCCTGATAATTCCTTTCTCGTCACTCTGTAAGAGCAGACAGGGACTTTGTACTTATTGTGGCAATTGGAGCGTCCTTGCCTTAATCACCGCTGGCAAAATAGCCTGATTTTGTTCCGGTGCCACCGCTTTAATGGTTGCTGCTGGTGGGAATGTTGGGGGTACCTGTAATCCTACCCAGGCGATCAAGACCTGTATTTTCACCGGTTCGGAGATTGAATCCTCCAGGCGAATGGTGTATGATTGACCATTCTGAAAAGAGAGTGAAAAATGGCACCCAAAAACATCAAAATGAAGATCAAAATTGAAACAGACGGTCCCTATACCATCACAGGAGGTATCCCTCTTTCTGACCAGATCCTCGTCCCCGACGCACAGGGATTATCTGTCCGATGGCAGAAAGGCAAAGAGTACCCGGCCCAGGAAGAATACGACTTGTGCCGGTGCGGTTTTTCCAAGAATAAACCTTTTTGCGATATGACCCACAGCGAAATCTTTTTCGACGGAACCGAAACAGCCAGCCGGAAACCTTTTATCGAACAGGTCGAGCCAGAGACGAAAGGACCGGAACTTGTCCTGACCGATGTGGTTGCCCTGTGCGCCAACGCGCGCTTCTGCGACCGGGCTGGCGGTGTTTGGGATAACACACGGGATTCAGACGATCCCAAAGCCAGGGGAATTGCCCTCCAGGAAGTATGGGATTGCCCTGCAGGGCGGCTGGTGCTGCACGATAAAAATGGAAAATTGCTCGAACCCAAATTTGAACCGTCCATCGGCCTGGAGATCGACCCGGTCAAAAAGGTGCTCGGTCCGATCTGGGTACGCGGCGGAATCCCGATCGAGGCGGCAGATGGGACCATCTACGAAATCCGCAACCGCGTAACCTTGTGCCGCTGTGGAAAATCTACGAATAAACCTTTCTGCGATGGCAAGCATGAGGATTAAATCTTTGTCTAAAACTCCAAGGATGTTATTTTAGTAGAAATCCCTTTCATACATTTTAATAAACCGGGATTCCAATTCATGACACACCCTAGAGCAGTTGCATTAGTAACAAAATTGGAGAAAGGCCAACGGAAAACCTTTGAGATCCTGAAAGCATTAACAGCGGAACAATATCAGAGTCTGCTCTACCACGAACCCAGCTGGCAAGTACGCGCTTTGTTTGCGCATTTTGTGTCAGCAGAGAGGCAGCTCCTTGACATGGCGCGAGATGTCGCCAGGGGAGGTTCAGGAGCCCCACCCGATTTCGACATCGATCGCTTTAATGCGGATGAGCAAAGCCGGCTTGAAGGCCAATCACCACCAGTTCTACTTGACTTGCTTGGACAAGCCCGCCAACAGACCATTGAATGGGTGAAAACACTTGGCCCAGAGGAGTTGGATAAAATCGGAAGGCACCCGGCATTGGGGGAAGTGACGGTTGAGACAATGATAAGTGCCATCTACGGTCATCAATTGTTGCACATGCGCGATCCTTTAAAGATTCTGAGGAGAGTTGAATAAACTACACCTAACGGTTAATGGAGAGGGGCTACCCACCAAGTGCTTCAGGGCCTGGCTTGTTGAGGAATTATTTGAAAGCCCCGTAAGTTGCCAGGAAGGAGGGCTTATCCGAACCAGGAGGGTTAGATATTTAGGAGACATTAAGGGCGGGTATTGACTCTCAATTCCAATTCTGGTATTCTTATACTACCGACCGGTCGGTAGGTTTATTATGAATCGCGATCAGATTCTAAAAGCTGCTGCTCAGGTCATCCGTCAGAAAGGATATCATGCTGCCTCGATGCAGGATATTGCCAAAGCGGTCAACCTGCAGAAGGCCAGTCTCTATCATCATTTTTCAAGCAAACAGGAAATCCTGCTTGCACTTCTCGATCAAGCACTGGATATACTGATCGAACGTTTATCAGGCGTTCTGGCCCAGGAACTCCCAGCCGACGAGAAATTACGCCAGGCGATGGGGGTCTACTTGGGAAGCCTGGACGAGCACTCAGACCTGACGTCTGTGCTGCTGCTCGAACACCGTTCCCTTGACCCGGAATATCGTGATCGGCACATCCCGCGCCGCGACCGTTTTGAACGGTTGTGGCGCGATCTGATCCAGGAGGGTGTGGAAAGTGGTGTCTTCCACGAGACGGACCCGGCTATGGCAGCGCGGGCCTTGCTGGGTGTAATGAACTGGACAATCACGTGGTACCGCCCTGACGGCCTCTTTTCCAGTGGGCAAATATCAGACCGCTTTGCCGCGCTTGTATTGGATGGATTACGGAGACGTTGACAATGGATAGCCTCTCTGCCAAGCCCATCCATTCTTTCCAGGAATTTGAGACCAGAGGCGGGGCGCGGATTTTCCGCATCCCCATGAAGGTGTTCCCAGACCTATGGGCAAATGCCTATCTGGTCCTGGAGAAGGACGCAATTGTACTGATAGACACTGGATCCGGTTTCGGCGATTCCAATGCCCACCTGGTAGACGGGTTCGATCAAGCCAGCCGCGCAGCCGGGCGGGCGATTCGTATTGAAGACCTAAGCCACATCCTTATTACCCACGGTCATATCGATCATTTCGGCGGTCTTGTCTTCCTGCAAGGGCGTACTAATGCTCTCATCGGTATCCATGAACTCGATCTGGCCAACTTGACAAGGTACGAAGAGCGCGTAGCCATTGCGGAGAAACGGCTGAAAGCCTATCTGATCGAGTCGGGTGTCCCGGAGGATAAGTGCGAAGAAGTACTCAACATATACCGCGTTAATAAACTGCTATCCCATTCGGTAAAGGTAAATTTTACATTCGAAGCCAAAGGGATGCGCCTAGGCTCTTTTGAAATGCTGCATGTACCGGGGCACTGCCCCGGGCACGTGGTCATCCGCCTGGATGACATCCTCTTCAGCGGTGATCATGTTCTCGGCAAGATCTCTCCCCACCAGAGTCCTGAGCGGTTGACACTCTCCACCGGACTGGGACACTATCTTGATTCTCTTTCCCAGCTTGAAAAATGGGCTGGCATTCCGTCCATCACATTGACCGGTCACGATGAACCGATCCGTGATCTTCCGGGGCGCCTGGCTGAGATCCGCCAGGGGCATGCCGACCGGTTGGGGCTAACCCTGGAGTTCCTTGCCGAACCCCACACCATCGCCGAGGTTGCCGCGAAACTGTTTGGCAAAGTGAACGGATACCACGTCCTGCTGGCGATCGAGGAGGCCGGAGCGCATGTGGAATATCTTCACCAGCACGGCCTGCTGCGTGTAGTCAATGTGGATGAACTGGAATCCAATGATGGCCCGGTGGTCACCCGCTATCGCCGTATCAACAATCCGGTCGCAAAGACAGTCAAACCGATTTGAGAGAGAGAGTTCCAGAATGCCGGTAATATTACCGGAAAACCTCACCCCCAAAAAAGCGGTGGCTGGAACTGGAGAAAACCGTCAATCTGATTCTATGAAACTGTTACCTGAAACCAAAAGGAGGAGCCATGTATTCTTTTGAACCATCTGAAGAACAAAAAATGCTGATCGATGCAGTCAGCCGTTACGCTTCAAATGACTTGCGGAAAGCGGCCCATGAGGCCGAGGAGAATAAAGAACTCTCTTCCAAGTTGATCAGTAAAGGCTGGGAACTCGGCATTCTGCAGGCCTCCATTCCCGAAGCCTACGGTGGCTTCGGTGAGCGCTCCGCTTTGACGGGTGTGCTGGCTGTTGAGGAACTGGCTTGCGGTGACCTGGCGGGAGCCATGGCGGTCGGGGCACCGGCTCTGTTCGCCCTGCCTGTCCTGCTGGCTGGCAGCGAGGAGCAGAAGAAGCAGTACTTACCCCCGATCATCGAAGCGGAGTGGAAACCTTACTCGGCTGCTCTTATCGAGCCCGCTTTCGATTTTGACCCTAACGATTTGAAGACAACCGCCGTGGCTGAAGGCGACAACTATGTTTTGACCGGCGAGAAGACTCTTGTTCCGTTTGCGGACAAGGCCGAGGCGATGGTCGCATATGCCAGGTTGAATAATGAGACAAAAGCATTTATTGTCCCGAAAGGCATGACTGGGTTGAAGATTGGGGAGGCACGTGAAAAATTCATGGGACTCAATGCCATCCCGTTCTTCAGGGTCACACTGGAAGGTGTGAAGATCCCACAAGCCAACCTCCTGCCGGGCGATTTCGCTCCGGTGCTGGATGGCAGCCGCGTAGCGGTGGCGGCGATGGCTATCGGGGTGGCAAAGGCGGCATTTGGATATTCGCGTGACTACGCCAAGGACCGGGATGTATTCGGAGTGAAGGTGGCCCAGAAACAAGCCATCGCCTTCATGCTGGCTGAGATGGCAACCGAGATCGAAGCCATCCGCCTGTTGGTTTGGGAAGCAGCCTGGGCCATCGATAACAAGAAAGAAGACGCCAGCCAGAAAGCTTATCTTGCAATCACCGGCGCAATCGATATGACGATGATGGTCACGGACCGCGCTGTGCAGATCCTGGGCGGTCATGGGTATATCCGGGAGCACCCGGTCGAATTGTGGATGCGCAACGGACGCGGGTTTGCAACTTTTACCGGGCTTGCCATGGTATAGCGTCAAAGGAGGCTAACAATGATCGACTTTGAAATTCCCGAAAAGATAGCCGGAACCCGGCTTGTCGTCGAAACAGTGGCGGTCAATATGATGCGCCCGGTCTCACGTTACTTTGATGAGCACGAGCATGAGATCCCCTGGGATTACATCAATTTTATGCACACAGCAACGCGAGCCATGGGGGGCAGTTCGATGGTGCCATCAGAAAAAAAGGAAGGCCCGCGCTTTGGCTTTCAGCGCCTGGCGGTGATGGTGGAGATGCTTTCCTGGGGTGACGCCGGAATTTACCTGTGCACGCCCGGTGGCATGCTTGGGTCGGCGGCAGTCTCTGCCACTGGTTCACCGGAACAGAAGGAGCGCTTCCTTAAGCGCTTCCGGGGAGAAACACCGGTATTCGACGCCATGTGCATGACCGAACCGCAATGTGGCTCGGACACGTCAGCCATCCGCACCACGGCAGTGCTGGACCAAGAGAAAAAAGAGTGGGTACTGAACGGCGAGAAAATTTTCGTCACTGCCGGACATAAGGCCATGCTTGACTCGGAAGGTTTTGTCGTCGTCTGGGCGACGATCGACAAGTCGGCAGGACGTGCCGGAATGCGCCCATTCGTGGTGGAGGCAAAAACAGCCGGTTGCCAGGTTTTGAAAATGGAGCATAAACTCGGCATCCGCGCCAGTGATACGGTATCCATCGTTCTGCAAGATTGCCGTGTCCCGTTCGAAAACATCCTCGGCAGTCCGGAAGTCGTTAAAGATCAGGCCACCACCGGCTTTAAAGGAGCCATGGCGACTTTCGATGCAACCCGGCCAATCGTTGCCGCGCAGGCTATCGGCCTGGCGCGGGCTACTCTTGAATTGCTCAAGGAAATGCTGGCTGAGCGCGGTATCATAATCCGTTATGGATTACCGCGCCAGAAACTGAGTTCTGTTGAAAAAGAAGTAATTGAAATGGAGATCCTACTTCGTTCAGCCTGGTGGCTGGTGCTCAAGGCGGTCTGGATGATGGACAACGGCAAACCGAACTCGCTGGAATCCTCCATGTCCAAGGTCCGCGCGGGTGATGTGGTCAACAGGATCACCCAGAAGGCGGTGGAGATCATGGGACCGCTTGGCTACAGCTGCGAGTATTTGCTGGAAAAGTGGTTCCGGGATGCCAAGATCAGTGATATTTATGAAGGTACCGGCCAGATCAACCGTCTGGTGGTGGCGCGGCAGATCCTGGGCTACCGCTCAAGCGAGTTGAGATAATCTCTTGGTGATCACCAACCCTCACCCGGGGCTTCGATCCAAATTCTTTGTATTTTTCCTTGGAAGAGGGAAAGGATTGGGCACGGAAAGGTGATGGAAACGGAGGAGAAACTATGAACTATAAAATTCATTCCGTGGTCGTTGTCGGCGCAGGGACGATGGGCGCGGCGCTCGCTGCGCATCTGGCAAATGTGGGCCTTCCGGTGACGTTGCTAGACATCGTTCCGAACAAACTCAAACCTGAGGAAGAGGCGGCGAAACTGACCCTGAAGGATAAGACGGTACGCAACCGCATTGTCAATGAAGGCTGGGACCGGTGCATCAAAGCCCGCCCGGCAAATTTAATGGCTTCCGATCTGGCGACACTTGTCAAATTGGGCAACCTCGAAGATGATTTCGAAGCCCTTGCCAAGGCAGATTGGATCGTTGAAGCCATTGTTGAGAATCTGAAGATCAAGCAAGACCTGATGAAACGCATTGACGCCATCCGCAAGCCAGAGACTATCATCACCACGAACACATCCGGGATCCCGATCAAGGAAATCGCTGATGGTCGTTCGAAAGGTTTCAAGCAACACTTCCTGGGTACGCATTTCTTCAATCCACCACGCTATTTGAAACTTCTTGAAATCATCCCGACCAGCGACACTTTGCCCGCGGTGATCACGTTCATGGCCTGGTTTGGTGAGTTCCGCCTGGGTAAGGGTATTGTCCAATGCAAAGACACACCCAACTTCATCGGCAACAGGGTTGCCTTCGGGACAGGCGCGTTTGCCTTGAATTACATTCTTGAAAACGGCTACACTGTGGATGAGGTGGATGCGCTTACCGGGCCTTTGATGGGTCACCCAAAAACAGCCACCTTCCGCTTAATCGATCTGGTTGGTGTGGATGTGTGGGAGCATGTCGGGATAAACCTGAAGGAAGCCATCCCTTACGATAAATATGCCATGCCGTCCCTGACGGCTGAAGAACCTGCCAAGCTGGTACATAGCATGATCGAACGCGGCTGGCTGGGCAATAAGACAAAAGTTGGCTTTTACAAGGAAGTCCGCAGCGATGAAGGCAAAAAGGAATTTTGGTCGCTTGATTTGAAAACGTTGGAGCATACCGCTCCGTCAAAACCGCGCTTCGACTCGGTTGGGAAAGCCAGGGATATTGAAGGTTTGGGGGATCGGTTGAAAGTGATCCTGGGTGAAGGCGACCGCGCTGCAGTATTGATCAAGGCACTCACCTTCCAGGGATTTCAGTATGCCTCGGTGATCATCCCTGAAGTAGCCGATACACCCAAACCGATCGATGATGCCGTCCGCTGGGGTTTCCAGCACGAAGCCGGGCTTTTTGAGATCTGGGATATGCTGGGTGTTCAAGAGACGGCAAGGAAAATGAAAGCCGCCGGTTATGCGCCTGCCAAATGGGTGGCTGATATGCTCAAGGCGGGATGCGAAACGTTCTACAAGTACAAAGGCGGCAGCAAGGTTGGTGTGTATGATGTGACCAGGCAGAAATATGTATCCATCCCAAAAACACCGGGACTGATCGTGTTGGGCGATCTAAAGAAGGCTAAAAAGGTCATCAACGAAAACCCCGGGGCGTCGTTATATGATATTGGGGATGGGGTGGCGCTGGTTGAGTTCCACACCAAGATGAATGCCCTGGATGATGACATCTTTACCATTGTTGAAGAGGGGCTCGACCGTGCTGAAAAGGAGTTCGATGGGGTAGTGATCGGCAACGAGGGCGAAAATTTTAGCGCAGGCGCGAACATCGGCATGATCTTGATGGGCTCCAAGTCCCAGCAGTGGGACATGCTTGAGCAAGTGGTAAAGAGATTCCAGAACCTCAACATGCGCATGCGCTATTTCTCCAAACCGGTTGTGATCGCCCCGGCGGGAATGACCTTGGGTGGAGGTTGCGAAATTACCATGCACGGCAGCCGAGTGGTGGCTGCGGCAGAGACCTATATCGGACAGGTTGAACTGGGCGTAGGGGTCATCCCGGCCGGTGGCGGTACAAAGGAACTGATGCGCCGCATCATCAACCCGGGCATGCGTGTGCCGGGTGTCGACATCTTCCCGTTCCTCCAGCGGGTCTTTGAGGAAATCGGACAGGCCAAGGTGGCGACCAGCGCTGAAGAAGCCCGCCAGATGGGTTTTCTGGGTCCAGCTGACAGGGTCGTGATCAATCGTGAACAACTGCTGACGGAAGCCAAGCGGGAGGCCATGCACATGGCTGCCTCTGGTTACCATCCGCCTGCGCCAGAACTGATCTATGCCGGCGGGCGGGAGGCTCTGGCGGCGCTGCGAATTGGTGCCTGGACGTACAAAGAAGGTAAGTACATCACGGAATACGATAGCTTGATCGCCGGGAAACTTGCCATTGTCATGGCCGGTGGTGACCTAAGCCGCCCAACCTGGGTCAGCGAGCAGTACATCCTCGACCTGGAGTGCGAGGCTTTCCTTTCCTTGTGCGGCGAGGAAAAAACCCAGGCGCGCCTGTTCAACATGCTCCAGACCGGCAGGCCATTAAGGAATTAGGAGGTAAAAATGTCACATGAAGCAGTAATCGTAGCTGCCGTACGTACTCCCGTTGGTAAGGCCAAACGTGGCGGACTGGCAACTGTCCGCCCGGATGAGCTGGCTACCGCGGTCATTAAAGCATTACTTGCCCGGACCCCGCGCCTGGATCCAAAAGAGATCGAGGATGTCATCCTAGGCTGTGCCTTCCCGGAGGGAGAACAGGGCTTGAATATGGCGCGCATGGTTGCCCTACGTGCCGGCCTACCAGATTCGGTGCCGGGTGAAACGATCAACCGGTATTGCTCATCCGGAGTCCAGAGCATCGCTCATGCAGCCTATGCGATCCTCTCCGGCCAGATCGAAGTGGCAATTGCCGGCGGCGTAGAATCGATGAGCATGGTGCCGATGATGGGTTATAAATTCTCGGTGAACCCTTACTTCGCGGCGGAACTTCCTCAATACTATACCAATATGGGCCTGACCGCCGAGAATATCTCGGTAAAATACAAGGTCAGCCGCGAGGATCAAGATGCCTTTGCCTTGCGTTCCCACCAGCGTGCTTCCGCGGCAGTCAATTCAGGCAGGTTCGATCCAGAACTGGTTCCGATCGTTGTAGAGCTGAAGGAACTTGGAGCAGACAGCAAACCGTTGACGAAGAATTTCACGGTAAAACGGGATGAAGGCCCGCGCTCCGATACCAGCCTGGAGGCGCTTGCCAAACTTAAACCGGCTTTCAAAGATGGCGGTACGGTAACGGCGGGCAATTCTTCCCAGGTGTCCGATGGGGCCGCGGGGGTCGTGATCATGTCTGGCGAAAAAGCCAGGGCGTTGGGACTGAAACCGCTTGCGCGCTTTGTGGCCTTCTCAGTCGGCGGTGTTCCGCCGGAGGTGATGGGCATCGGACCGGTGGTTGCCATCCCAAAGTCGCTTAAATTGGCTGGCCTGTTATTAAAAGACATAGATCTGATCGAACTAAACGAAGCCTTTGCTGCACAGTCTGTGGCAGTGGCGCGCGAAGTTGGTCTGGATATGGATAGGGTCAACGTCAACGGTGGCGCGATCGCTCTCGGCCATCCACTTGGCTGCACTGGCGCAAAATTGACTACCCAATTGATCTACGAGATGGAACGCCGTAAATCGAAGTATGGAATGGTGTCGATGTGCATCGGAGGAGGCATGGGCGCGGCGGCGATTTTCGAGAACCTGCAATAACCGTTATAATTACGGGAGCGCCTTCGCCCAAGCCAGCTTTGGGAATGCGAGGAGATTGCTTCTCAAAAATGCGCTTCGCAATGAACCCAAAATCAAAGGAGAATGATATGGCTCTAACAGTTGCTGAACTTATGTCCAAAATGCCGAAAGCCTTCCTTCCGGAAAAAGCTCCAGGCCTGGATGCGGTCATCCAGTTCAAATTCAGCGGTGCTGAAGCAGGTGACTGGTTTGCTACGATGAAAGATGGCAAATGCACTACTGAAAAGGGTACGCACCCCAGCCCCAAGATGACACTGACTGCTGATTCCGCCGATTACGTTAAGATATTCACCGGTGAACTGGATGGCATGCAAGCCTTCATGGCAGGCAAGCTTAAACTGGCTGGCGATCTGAACCTGGCCATGAAATTACTGACGATGTTTAAGATCCGCTAAGTTATTCCGGAATTTCTCTACTAAAGGTCAATGGGATGGGCGGATTTTTCCCTCTTAATAATCTATTTTGCCCAGAAGAACTTAACTAACGGAAAACTCCCGCAGGATCAAAAGACCTGCGGGAGTTTTGTTTCTCCTACCCTACGAATGTGCGTCCTGTTTTTTGCTTGCCACCCGCCTCCAGGTGTTGTCTTACCAATTCACGGCGCAAGACCTTGCCGACGGTGGTTTTTGGCAATTCAGAACGGAACTCCACCTGCCTGGGAATCTTGAATCTTGCCAGGCTCTTTTTACACCAAACTTTGATCTCCTTCTCGGTCATGGTTTGGCCAGGCTTGACCACCACCCAGGCCTTTACCACCTCTCCCCGGAGGGGGTCGGGTATGCCGGCCACGCCAACTTCCAATACTTTTGGATGGGCAGAGATGACCTCTTCCACTTCGCGCGGCCAGACCTGTTCCCCGCCGGGTTTAATCAGTTCCTTCTTGCGATCTACAATATAGAAATAGCCATCTTCATCCATGCTGGCGATATCACCGGTGAAGAGCCACAGTTTGTCGTCTTTTAACTTTCGCAGGTGGAGGGCTGTTTCGCCAGGCATATTGTGATAGCCTTTCATCACCTGAGGTCCGTGGATGACCAGTTCACCGATCTCGCCGGTCTTCATCTCGGTTTCGCAGTCATCCATGTTGATGATCTTTGCATCCACGTCGGGGAAGGGCATCCCGATCGAGCCGGTTTTATTCATCCCCCACAGAGGGTTGCAGTGGGTGGCGGTTGGAGCTTCCGAAAGCCCATACCCTTCGGCGACCTTGCCACCACTGAGGGCTTCGAAGCGTTCCTTCGTTTCACGCATCAGCGGAGCAGAGCCGGAGATGCAGGCTTTGATCGAGCCCAGGTCATATTTTCCGGCAATGACGTCTGGATGGTTGTTGATGGCGTTATAGAGCAAGGGGATGCCGGGGAAGACGGTTGGGCGGAATTTCCTGATATTACCCAACAGATCCGGCATGTCTCGCGGGTTGGGTACCATGACCAGACTGGCGCCTAATGAGAGGGCAAAGAGCATACCTGCCACCATGCCGTATACGTGGAAAAGCGGGATGGCCATCAGAACGATTTCTTTCCCGGGTACCATGCCCGGCATCCAATAATCGATCTGGAGGGAATTTGCAACCAGGTTGCTGTGCATGACCACTGCCCCCTTGGAGATGCCGGTGGTACCGCCGCTATATTGCAACAAAGCGATGTCATCCGGGCCGATATTAAGGTGGGGCCGGTCTTCGGGCTTATACTTTGTGAGAAGGTCCTGAAGCCAGATGTCGCCCGGGGCCAATTTCACCCGGAAGCCGCCTCTTCTCTCCTTGAGGAGTGTGAAAAGGACTTTCATCGCTGGCGGCAGCGTTTCCTTGATATTTGTCACGATCACCGTTTTAATCTTTGTCTTGGGTTGGGCGGTCTTCATCGTCTTGTAGAAGTTGCTCATCACGAACATGACCTCGATACCGGCATCGTTGGCCTGATAGACGATCTCAGGTGGTGTATACATCGAGTTGATGGCCACCACTACTCCGCCTGCCTTTAGGATCCCAAAGTAGACCATGACGAACTGCGGCGTGTTGGGAATGAAGATCCCCACCCGATCACCCTTCCCAACGCCCATGCATTCCAGGGCCGCCGCCAATCTATCGGTGATGGCATCCATTTCCTGGAAGGTGATCACTTCGCCTTTGAAGATGGTACAGGGCTGGTCGGGATATTTCCTGGCTGATTCTTCCAGGAAATGGTAGATGGGAACGGAAGGATAGTCGATCGTGTACGGGACACCGTTATCGTAATGAGCCAACCAGGGATGCTGCTCCATTTCTACATCCTCCTTCTAACTATTGGCGAATTTCTATTAACAGTATAAGAATATTTTCTCGAAAAGTCAATAATTACCACTACTGTTATGAAATTTAGAAGCTTTGTGTCTTTTCCAAGATTCTCGAACTATCTGAACAGAAAAATTCGGAGATTGAGCGATTTCAGTTTGGGTTTTAAGGCAATACTTTGCTGAATACGTGTTCAAACCGTAAGGATTTCTTGACTTTGAGTCTCCGCTGTGCTAGAATGAATGCTATCCCAAACTTGCGTATAGAAGTATTCATGTGACCAACCTTCGTCGTCCTCTGCGGCTCAACGTCGGATTCCTGATCAAATCGCCGATCGGAACCCGCCGTGATTTTAATTTCGAATATGAAAAGATGCGGCTTGGGGAGGATTTGACCCTGGCGAATTTTACCGGTATGGCGCGTTTTGATCGCACCCAGCAGGGATTACTGCTACAGGGCGATTTCGCAGCCACAGCGGACGTAGAATGCGTCCGCTGCCTGGGGACTTTTTCCCAAGGTTTAAAATGGTCATTTTCTGACCTGTATGCTTTCGACAAAAGCAACATCACCGATTCCGGCCTGCTTGTTCCGGAGGATGCCCAGATTGATCTGGAGCCGCTGTTACGAGAATATGCGTTACTTGAATTCCCAATCAGCCCGGTATGTCGACCGGACTGTAAAGGGCTGTGCCCGGTCTGCGGCGAAAACCTTAATAAGACCGATTGCGGGCACCGGTCCGAGTCCGATTCGCCGTTCGCGGTGTTGAAGGACCTGTTGAAGTAGGACGCGCCTGGCGAGGAGGGTAATCAATGGCGCCACTTGACCGACGACATCGCAACCTGGAAGTTCTGAGCCTGCTTATGGAGAAAGCCTCCGTGCAGGGCTATTTGACAACCGACGACCTTTTGGAAGTCTCTCCCGAAGTCGGCGAGGATGCCGAGCGGTTGTCTGTCATCATGTTGGCCCTGCGGCATCGAGGCGTGGACGTCGTAGACCCTGAAGTACTCGATTCCCCTCCTGCCGACCTATTAGCTGTACCGGGCCTGGAAAACCTGGTTGAACCGGAACCTGTGGTGAGCGATTATTCCAGCGACGATACAGTGGGCATGTATCTCAAGGAAATGGCGCGCGTCCCATTGCTCAAAGTTGAAGAGGAATTCGAAATAGCTGTCCGCATTGAGGATGGGCGCAAAGCCAGGACCGATTTACTTTGCCACCCTGTCCGCAAGAGGAGCCTGGAGCGGCAACGCCTGGAAGCCCTGGTGCAGGATGGGATCATCGCCCGGGAGCATATCATCAAGGCCAATACCCGCCTGGTAGTCAGCATTGCCAAACGATATATGGGACGCGGTGTGCATTTCCTGGACCTGATACAGGAGGGCAACCTGGGCTTGATGAAAGCGGTTGAGAAATATGATGTGCATAAGGGTTTTCGTTTCTCGACCTACGCCACCTGGTGGATCAGGCAGACCATCACGCGCGCCATCGCCGACCAGGCGCGTACCATACGCGTCCCGGTACATATGAGCGACCGTATCAGGCAGACCTACAAGGCTACCCATGACCTGGAACAGCGCCTTGGACGCGTCCCTACACCAGAAGAGTTGGCGTTGGAACTGGGTCTGGATCTGCAAAAAGTGAAGTGGATCCTCCAGGTTTCCTGGTTGCCGCTTTCACTCGAGAGTCCGGTGGGGGACGATGAAGAATCCGAACTGGGAATGTTCATCGAAGATGAATTAACCCCCACACCGATGCAGAGCGTCTACCAGTCCATGCTCAAGGAGAAGATCGACGAGGTTCTGGGCACTTTGACACCGCGCGAAGCGCGCATCCTGCGTTTGCGCTTCGGGTTGGATACCGGTGTGTCATACACACTTGAGGAAGTGGGGGAGAAATTTGGCCTGACACGCGAGCGCATCCGCCAAATCGAGGGAAAGGCCTTACGGCGATTGCGCCACCCACGAAGGGCAAGACAATTAAAAGAATACCTCTAGTGCAAAAAAGCCGATTTATTGAAGAACAGAAAATTATGGAGCATTTTAAAGCGCCACAAAAAATGGCTATGCCTAATTTAATTACTCCATTACGCAAAAGCCCATCATACCAAAGTTGACTACCAGGATTTTGAGGCTATTTTTCTAGATCAACTCCTTTGAAGGGGTCTATAATTGATCTATGTCTACGCCAATTTTAGCCACCAAACTTTATATTCCCCCACCTCGGTCTAAAATTGTTAAACGCCCCCGCCTGGTCGAGCGGCTGAACGAAGCTCTCTCTTCGGGCTGTAAACTGACCCTCATCTCTGCCCCCGCCGGCTTTGGCAAAACCACCCTGGTCAGCGAATGGATTACCAGTTGTGGGAGGCCGGTTGCGTGGCTGTCGATGGATAAAGGAGACAACGATCCAGCGCGTTTCATCTCTTACCTGGTAGCGGCGTTACAGACCATCAAGGCAGAAATTGGTGAGGGGCTGTTAGCTGTACTCCAATCCCCTGAGCCTGTGCAAATCGAAACAATTTTGACCACACTGCTCAACGAAATTTCCATTATCCCTGAGAACTTTCTGCTCGTTCTGGATGACTACCATTCGATCGATTCCCCACCGGTCGATCAATCCCTGGCGTTCCTCATCGAACACCAGCCGCCGCAGATGCACCTGCTCATCGCCACGCGTGAAGATCCAGACCTGCCGCTGGCACGCCTGCGCGCCCGGGGTCAGTGTACCGAGCTGCGCGCCGCCGATCTGCGCTTTACCCCCGCCGAAGCCGCTGATTTCCTTAACCAGCTAATGGGACTTAACCTATCCGAGGAAGATGTCGCCGCACTGGAAACCCGCACCGAGGGCTGGATCGCCGGACTGCAACTGGCCGCGCTTTCCATGCAGGGGCATCAGGACACCACCGGTTTCATCCAATCTTTCACCGGCAGCCATCACTTTGTGTTGGACTATCTGATCGAAGAAGTGCTGGGACAGCAACCCGAAAGCATACAGACCTTTCTGCTGCGCACATCCATCCTCGACCGCATGTGCGGCTCGTTGTGTGATGCTGTTTTGGGTTCTCCTTCTGCTTCCGGACGAAAAACCCTGGAATATCTCGAGCGGGCCAACCTGTTCATCGTCCCACAGGACAATGAGCGGCACTGGTACCGCTATCACCATCTTTTTGGAGATCTGCTTCGCAAACGGCTGGGGCAAAGCCTGCAGCCTGGAGGGATCGCCGATCTACATATCCATGCCAGTGAATGGTATGAAGACAATGACATCATGCTCGAGGCCTTCCGCCATGCGGTTGTGGCCAATGATATTGAGCGCGCTGTGCGCTTGATGGAAAGCAAAAAGATGCCCCTCCACCTTCGAGGCGCAGCGACGGCGATACTGAGCTGGCTGGAGTCACTGCCGACTACCTTGCTGGATGCCAAGCCCGCGTTGTGGTGGAAGCAAGCTTCGCTGTTGCTGGTTATCGGCCAAACAACTGGCGTGGAGGAGAAACTCCAGGCAGCCGAGGCCGCTCTGGATGTTGCAGCCGCACCGAACGACACGACCCGGGATTTGATTGGAAAAATCGCCCTCTCCAGGGCCACCCTGGCGTTGAACCAGTTCGAGATAGAAACCATCCTAATCCAGGCGCGTCGCGCGCTGGAGTACCTCGACCCCGACAACCTTTCGTATCGTTCCATGGCGACTCTGACGTTGGGCTTTGCTTATTATCTCCAGGAAGACCTGGCTGAGGCCGGCCGAGCCTATACCAAAGCCCTATCGCTTGCCCAGGCGGGCGGGGATATCACTAACACCACCCTGGCTAAACTTCGGTTGGGCCAGATCCAGGCGCACAGCAACCAGCTCTACCAGGCCGCCGAGACCTTCCGGCAGATCCTGGAATTGATCGGTGAATATTCGCCCTCGAATGCCGCGGTAGCCTATATTAGCCTGGCAATAATCTACTATGAATGGAATGATCTGAACACCACCGAGAAGTACCTGGAGCAGAGCGTGCAATTGGCGCGGCAGTATGACCATGTCGTTGATCGGATGGTCTTGAGCGATTTGTACCTGTCCCGCCTGAAATTGGCTCGGGGAGATGTGAGCGGCGTTGAAGCCATAATATCGCAGGCCGAACGAACCATGCGTCAAAAGAACATCCGCATCCGCATGCAGGACCTTGCCTATTTGCAGGCGTGGATCCACCTTCGAAAGGGGGATTTTGATGAAGTCGTTCAAATAGCGCGCCAAAATGACCTTCCGCTTATGCAGGCACGCGCGCTCATTGCCCAAGGCAATCCATTCGCGGCGCTTGAATTGATGGAACCACTAAGCCAGCGAGTGGAATTCAAAGGATGGGCGGACAGACTGCTCGAGGTGATGACTGTGCAATCTGTTGCTCTATATGCACAGGGTGAAAAGGAAAAGGCAGTAGATCTGCTGGGCAAAGTGCTGGCGCAAGCCGAGCCGGGCGGCTTCATCCGCCTCTTTGTTGACGAAGGGGAGCCAATGCGGTTGTTGATTTTGTATTTTAGATTGTGGATTGAAAAGCAGGCGCATGAAGGCCGCAAGCCGATCGAGTATGTGGACAAACTTCTGGCTGCCTTTACACAACCGGTAGCTGCGCCAAAATCAGCACTCATCCATCAAAAATCAGACATGATAGAGTTTTTGAGCGAACGTGAGCTGGAAGTGCTCAAGCTGCTCCGAAGCGAATTAAGCGGCCCCGAAATTGCCCAACAACTGATCGTGTCGCTCAACACCTTGCGCACCCATACCAATAACATTTACAACAAGCTGGGGGTGAACAACCGCCGGGCGGCTGTCCGACGCGCTGAGGAACTCGATTTGTTATAGCAGATCCGCAATCATCAACTCTGGCCCTGGCAGGTGGTCTGAACCACCTGCCAGGGCTTTTTAATTCCATCACAACCCCCAGATTAAAAATCACCACATCAATCATCACATGTAGTGATGACGCCTCACTACATTATCCAGTATTCTTTGGCAGAAGAAAAAATGAAACCAACCAAGAGGAGATTTATACATGTCAAGGCAAACGCACGAGGCGCAGAATGAGTGAAACAACCGCATCAAGGGAAGATCATTACGAGCCTCAACTTTACGAAATTCGCATCAAGGGACACCTGGATGACAGGTGGACAGACTGGTTTGAGGGCCTGACCATCACGTTGGAAGAGGATGGCAATACGCTTTTAACCGGCACGGTGATCGACCAGGCTGCCTTGCATGGCTTGCTCAAAAAAGTGCGTGATTTAGGAATGCCATTGGTCTCAGTCAGTCCTATCGAACACGGCCAGCCAGATCAGTCAGATGTCAAATAGTAAATGGATATAAGCTGCTTGGAAAGGAGGTTTGCCTTTGATGCCATTTCCAGCCCATTTCAACCCCCGGTAACCAAATGGCGACCACAATTTTATTCAGGTCCAATTCAATGAAACTCATCCATATCGTTCAAAAAAAGGAGTAAAAAATGAACACAAACATAAAGACCGCCAAAATGGATACGAAAATTTCTTATTACGTAACAAACCGACCGCATGTGGTAAAAGAATTAGTTTTATTTTTTATCATTACTTTCACGATTATGTTCGGACTTGGTGGTCTTGGCATGGCATTTCGAAGCCAGGTTGAAAAATTATTCGGTCCCATAAGTAATAACAATTTATTTGTAATGATACTTATTTATGCGCCTACTATCGCCGGACTAACGATGACAATTATTTTTGAGAAATGGAGCGGTCTCGTTGCTTTATTTAAAAGAGGCGTGCTTTTCACTAAACCTAAGTGGTTGATAATTGCCATATTCATGATCCCTTTAATTCTGCTGGTTTATGGACTTTTTACTTATCTGACCGGAATTGGAGCAAGCTCATTTAACTGGATTGCGTATTTCGGTACTTTCCCATTACTCATATTTAGTCTTAATATATTTACCGATGCTGGTCCAATTGGGGAAGAACTAGGGTGGAGAGGTTATGCCCTTCCCAGATTGCTTCAACTCCATTCACCGATCGCTGCAACAAGTATTTTATCAGTTTTCTGGACCGTATTTCACCTGGTAGCATTTTTGTCGCCAGGAACAAGGCAATCTGGAATGTCATTTATCTGGTTTACATTGTTTTGTTTTTCAATAGCTTTTATCATGACATGGCTTTATATGAAAACTGGCGGAAACTGGATTGTTTCTGGATTATTGCAACATTACCTAATTAATTCATTTGCAATAAACGGAGCAGTAAAGGTTGGACCTGGTTTGTCGTTATCCTTTGGCGTTGCAGTACTAATAATATTCCTTTTCAAAGGTTTTTCAGGAAGGAAAATGAAAACAGCTGAATGATTATGATAAATCCGTATATCGTGAAGTGAAAATACCAGACTCTCTGAGAGACCACAACTTAATGAGACTCATCCATATCGTTCAAAAAAGGAGAAAAAATGAAAACTTTACAAAAGGTACAAGCTAAGGAAGGAAGTAAAAAAATGACTGATCGAAGAAAAACTGCGTTGATTTTAGGCCTGACCGCATTATTTATGTTCAGCCCATTGGCAATGAGTCTTTTTGGGCATCCAATCCCCATGTTTCAAAACCTCGGCTTCGAGAGAGAGACAATAGCTCCACCGTTGGCGTGGATACTCGCCACGATCATAGCAATCGGCTATGTTTTATACACAATGAAAGTCATCCCTTTGGTCTTAGCTAAACAGAGAGAAATCTCGCTGTTTAAACTCCTGGGGATTCTCTCCGCAGTTGTTGGTGGGATCGTCGAAGAGGTCTTCTTTCGACGTTGGACCATGGATATGTTCATGAAGGGTGGTTTTACTCCCATCCTCCAGGTCATCATTTCCGGGGTCGCATTTGGTTTGGTACATGCCAGTTGGACATTCCTCGCAAAGCGCAACTTCAAGGCTACGCTTCCGGCGATCCTATCGACGTCAATTCTAGGGATCTTTCTGGCTATCATCTATCTCGCGGGCGGGCGCAACCTGGGGCCCTGTATATTTGCGCATGTACTGATCAATATTGTTATCGAACCGTGGCTGATGTTGTCTGCAGTTTCAGGTAAGTGGCGCAACCCTGAAGGTTAGCCCGGTAGATGCGCCTGATGTCAAATAGTAAAACTCATCCATATCGTTTATAAAAGGAGAAAAAAATGAACACAATCAAAGAAAGTCCCCATGGGACAAACAGAAAGGCAGCAATAATCGTGGGAGTGTTGTATATCATTGGAACGGTTGCGGGTTTCCTAAGCCGTGCTTTTACAGGATCCATTCTAAGTGATCCAAATTACCTTATCAAAGTTTCTGAAAATCAAAATCAAATCATAATAGGAGTCCTCCTTGTGCTGATTATGGGTTTGGCACTTGCCATGATGTCTGTTATGTTGTTTCCAATCCTAAAAAAACATAATGAAGCCTTGGCTCTTGGGTATGTTGTTTTCAGGGCGCTTGAGGCTGTTATCGGAATTGCAATAGTAATCGGCTCGTTATTACTATTAACCGTAAGTCAGGAATATGTAAAAGCAGGAGCTCCAGCTGCTTCCCATTTTCAAACTTTAGGCACTTTATTACTAAGAGCCACCACCGTTCAGTTAGGTTCCATTATGGACATCGTTTTCCCCCTGGGTGCTCTGATGCTGTATTTTGTGTTCTATCAATCAAAACTCATTCCCAGGTGGATCTCAGTTTGGGGTCTTGTTGGAGCCATAATATATTTAGCGTCTGGCATGTTGGTAATGTTCGGCAGTATCACATCGACGATCAGCGACGTTTTACAGCTCCCCATATTTTTGCAAGAAATAGTTCTAGCAGTATTGCTGATCGTTAAAGGATTCAATCCATCTGCAGTCGCTTCTCTGTCTGCGAAAACAGCGACGAACGAGCTAATGAGCGCGGCATAGATTTGCATTATAGAGGAGAGGGAGGGCTGAAGACCCTCCCTAAAACCCTCCCCGCTCAGCTACATGTAAATGCTCGTGGAATAGACCTGAAAAAGCGGACACAACACATCACCAGGAGAAAATCGAATGAACGGAACAATTAACAAGAATCAACCACTTTCAAATAAACAATTAGTGCGAAAGGTGATAGGTATTATGCTGACTATACCTGCTGTTTTACTTTTTTGTGTATCTATTCTTGTGGGCGTGCTTCTGGCATACAGTCCCGGAAAAACTGAACCTTTTTTAGATGAAAACGGAAAGCCGCTTGCGGGCAGCATTTCGGAGAAAGTATTTGTCAACATCAACGGTGTGGAGCAGGGGATGTTTATCATGAGCAAAGATGCAACGGATCCGGTGCTGCTTTACCTTCATGGGGGTATGCCTGATTACTTTCTTACACAGAAATACCCTACAGGTCTTGAGGACTATTTCACCGTCGTTTGGTGGGAACAACGTGGCTCAGGACTCTCCTATAATACCGACATTCCACCAGAGACGATGAATGTGGAGCAAATGATATCTGACACGCAGGCGGTGACGAATTACTTGCGTAACCGCTTCGGGAAAGAAAAGATTTACCTTATGGGACATTCGGGGGGAACCTTCATTGCCATCCAGGCAGCTGCACGGGCTCCGGAGTTGTACTACGCCTACATTGGCGTGGCCCAGATGTCGTATCAGCTCAAATCTGAAAGCCTGGCGTACGAGTATATGCTTCAGCAGTTCCAAGAGAACGGAAACTTGGAAATGGTGCGAAAACTTGAAGCAGCACCCGTAACGATGACGGACGGCACCCCGGACGCATACCTTGCCTTGCGGGACGAAGCCATGCACAGTCTTGGCATTGGCACAACCCATGACATGCATTCAGTTATCACGGGTATCTTTTTCCCTTCGCTAGCATTCCGAGGGTACACACTATTGGAAAAGATCAATATGTGGCGTGGCAAATCTCAATCCGGTGTTAGTCCCTTTTGGGATGAAATGATCGCCACAGATCTGACCATAAAGGTGCCAGAGCTTGAAATCCCCGTCTATTTCTTTGGAGGCATATACGATTACACATGCTCTTACACTTTGGCAAAAGACTATTTGGATAAGCTACAAGCACCTATGAAAGGTTTTTACACCTTTGAACAATCTGCTCACAGCCCATTGTTTGAAGAACCTGAAAAAATGCTGAGGATTTTACTGGAAGACGTACTGGCAGGGACGAATAACCTTGCTGACGCAAAGTAAGTGGATGGTGTGGTAAATGAGCCTTCTGGGTTTTGCTGTTCGTGATCGGCTTTGTGGAAGTGATGGCCTTCACCGGCTCTGCTGCTCAAAGTCCGACTGCAAAAGGAAGGCGAGAGAATGCAAAAAGGCTGGGCCGACCTAAAGGCCCATACTCCAGTATGGTCGCTCACCCTACGCCAGGATTGATTCTTCAAAATCCGGAAGAAAAAGGAACCTTCTTAGTTCTCCGGCGTCTTGCGTGGATAATCAGGTTTTCTTTTTCTGGCTATATCAATTCGGGTAATTATGAAGGTTTTCTGAAAAGGAGAGAAAAAAACATTTAGAAACTGGTCGTTGAATTTGATACCGTATTCGCAGTAGCGCTGGTGATTGGTGCAATTGTGACATTTCTATGGAACATCATCGGGGATGGACAAAGCACTATAGACTGGGAAACATCATTCCGCTTTGCTATTATCTTCGGCTTCATCCTGACATGGGTAAAGTCACGAGAAATCAAAGAAAAATAGAGTTTTTAAAAATCTTACACAACAGAAAGAAGGAAAAAATGAAAAGGATCTTAACATTCACAATAATTTTGTTGGCACTGACAGCCTGTACGTCATATCGGGTCCAGACATCTGAGTCTGCAGCGACGGAAATACTACCAAATATGCCGAATCCTGCCTCGGTCTATTGCGAGCAGAACGGCAACACACTCGAAATTCACACTGCTGCCGATGGCATCCAATCCGGAGTATGCGTATTTCCGGATGGAAACACTTGTGACGAGTGGGCTTATTTCCGGGGAGAGTGTGTTCCCGCAGCACAAATAAGTCCGACCCCTGCCATGACCGTTGAGGCAACCACAGAAGCAAGTGGTGGCAAAGGTGGTTACATGCCACCCGGTACAACGGAGGAGATAGCTGATTGGCGGGGCGTCATCAAGAGTACGGAGCCCGGCGCACAGTATGATGACTACTTTGAGCTGTGGACCAACGGGCAGATCATCTATTTTGGCATCGATTCAATGGACCCGGCTGTACAAGCGCAGATCGAGGCGCTACGTGACAGTGGCAAAATCGTTCATCTCTATGGTACGTTATTCAGTAATGTGCCTGATTACAACGGTTCGCAGGTCCAGGTGGATCGCATCGAGGTTGAAGATTAATCAAAGGAGAGGATCCAATATGGATTTTATATTGCATGGATATTGTGGTCTCTATTGCGGTGCTTGCCCGTTAATGTTGAAAACAAAGGCAGGGACAGGACCCGAACGATGTTATGGTTGCAAAAGCGAGCAGCCTACCGGGGGTTGCGCGATGTGTGGCATCAAGGCCTGCGCAAGCCGCAAGGGTTATACGTTTTGTGATGAGTGTGCCGATTTAAATACATGCGAGCAATTGCAGAAGTTTGTTGAAGATCCAAATTGGCCGTATCAGCAAGGCGTATTGAAGAATATGGAAATGATCCGCTCTGACGGACTGGCGAAATGGCTGGAAGGTCAGGAGAAGTGCTGGCGCTGTCCAAATTGCAGCGCGCCTCATTCCTGGTGGGATGCTGCCTGTCCTCAATGTGGTCAAGCCGTTGCGAATTATCAGGCGGATGTATAGGTGTTTGTGGTGGTGAAATTGACAGTTCCACCAGATACCGGTTCTCGTGAAAAGTACACGGGACAACGGCAGAGTCGCTGCCGTTGTCCCCTTCAGGAAGGATCAGCCATCCTTCGGGAGTTCTCAAGAATTGGTAGGAAATTTGAATAAATGGAAAAGGAAGGATATGGCAATTAGGTGATAACCGCAAGAAAAATATTAGAAGAAATTCGGCGATTCTAGTTTCAATTTCAAATCAAAAGTAATTCAAAATATCAGGTAGAACTTCTAAGGAGAGAATTATGTTTCGAAAAATTGCATCCCGGATCGGGTTTCGAACGCCCACCATTGCATTGCTAAGTGCTTGTCAATCCAAGCCAGTTACCACAAGGATAAACATGGAGAAGAAAAAAATTGCATTATTCACAGTTATAACATTTGTGATTTCTTGGATAGCTTGGTGGATTTTAGTTTTTATTAAGCACGATAATTCCGAAATTTTCCGAATTTCATTTTATTTTCTAATATTTTTTGTCGGCGGTATTGCCCCAACGGTAGCACCTTTTTTGGCGATAAAATTTTCCGATAAAGAGTTCAAAGAATTCAATCTTTCCGTCCTTAAATTCCGAGTAAATATATTTTATTACATATTTGGCATATTTTTAATCTTTGGAATTAGCTACCTGGGAATATGGATCTATGAGCTTTTTAAAGGCCCTATCTGGTCGGATTTATCGCCTGACTTCATGTCCTTGATTCGCTTAACTCTGATGATGATCGTTTTTGGCGGGCTAGAAGAATTGGGCTGGCGAGGCCTGCTACTGCCCGCATTATCAAAAATTTTCAAATTTCATATTGCGGCTTTGGTTGTCGGAGTAATCTGGGCTATTTGGCATCTACCTTTGTTTTTTATGCGCGGGACAGCTCAATATCAATCTGACTTTTTCGTATTTGCGATTCAAGTAATTGGATTTGGGTTCGTATTAGCCTGGTTGTTTGGAAGAACAAAGAGCATTTTTATTTGTGTTCTTTTTCATGCCTTCTCCAATGCTGTTTCTTCCAGCGGGTTAAGCAGCCCATCCGGCAATGGATATGGCCTAGCACTGATTTGGCTTGTCATCGGATTGGGTTTGGTGCTATTGGACAGGAAATACTTAAATCGAAATACCACCTTATACGAGAAAAAATCAGGAGAGAAAAAGGTATTTTAAAAATAGATTTTGTAAATTAGTCAGTTGCTAAAACTAGAATTATGACCTATAAAAGATATAAAACCGTATATCACACTACTACATTTTTATAAACAGATTCTTTTATAATATATCTTCAAGTTAGGTGCATAAGTATTACTTCGGGAGGTTTTTTCATGGCAATCAAAAAGTTGTTGACATATGATAATAGGACTATTCAAGAACTTGCTCAGTGGGAACAGCGACGCGAAAGTATCCGAGCACACCTATTTGAGACCATAGGCATTCCCCCCATAACAAGAAACACTCGATCGATTCAGATTGTCAATGAAGAAAAGTTGGGTGATTATGTTCGAAGCAAGATTTCCTATATTGTCGGTGAAGGGGAAAGAATTACAGCTTACTTATTGCGCTCAAAAGATCTCATGAAACCTGCACCGGCAATTCTTGCCTTACACCAAACTGTCAAATCTGGGAAAGATGAAGTTGTGGGCTTGAAGGGTGATCCAGATTTCGCTTATGGACATGAATTGGCAATGAGAGGATATATCGTATTGGCGCCAGATCATTTGACGGCAGGAGAACGCATATTTCCTGGCAAAGATAGTTTTGATTCTGGCCCTTTCTACAAACAATATCCTGGTTGGTCAATGGTTGGTAAAAATCTGGAGGATTCAAAATCAGCCATCGATGTTTTATGTGCGCTTGATTATGTGGATAAGGATAGAATTGGGGTTATCGGGCACTCTCATGGTGGACACAATGCGATCTTTGCCGCGGCGCTCGATGAGCGTATAAAAGTAGCCGTCAGTAATTGCGGTTTATCGGCGTTTTCTGAAGAAGAAGAGCGTATGGAATGGTCATTGGAAGATGGCTATATCTACATCCCAAAACTGCGCAGGTATTTCTTGGAAAATATAGATCCGCCATTTGATTTGCACGAAGTAGCAGCACTGATAGCTCCTAGACCGTGGTTGAACATCTCATCCTATTTTGACAAGGCCTATGGGAATCAAGAATTTCTTACTGAGGTTGGGGCGCAATTGTATCAAGTGTACAACCTCTATAAAGGTTCCAAAGCCTTCGGTTATTACATGCATGGAAATGACCATAGCTTTCCGAGATCGGCAAGAGAATTGGCTTATGGATGGCTAGACCGATGGTTGAAAGAATTAACTCCTAACACATGCTCCGCCTGACCGCCTTCGGTGCGGTCCGCGGCCTTTTCCGTAGAAAAAGTAATTTCTAGCCGTCGCATCTAGCCCGTCCCAGCGGCAGGTGAGCCATTCTGTTCAGCGGACATCTTCGGCACATCGTAGTAATTATTGGAGGGATTATGTTTGTGAATATTGAAACAAAACGTTTGCTTCTAAAGTGCATTGATAAAAGTGATAGAGAATTTATTTTCGAAGAATTTCGCCCATTAAATATACAGAGTTTGACGCTGCTTGAAATTTAGTGCACGACATTTTACGGCGGTTTCCCTCCAAATGCAATAAACAAATCCCATTACAGGGATTTGTTAAGATTTGTAGGCCCGGCAGGATTCGGACCTGCGACCAAGCGATTATGAGTCATCTTTCCTTATTAGGTTATAAGTCCAGATACAGGCGGATTATCAAAGTAATTGGTACGAAGATAGATTTATAGTAAAATAATTGTGACTAAATATAATTCAAGAAATCGTAATAGGTTAACGGATAGCAAGTACATTGGTCGCCTAAGTGCTGACTGGATTTTAATAAAAGTAACCGAAAGCAACCAAGAGACTTTTCTTTCTACCCATCCAATGGATTGGCATAAAACTGTAAGCCCTTGGTTGCCAACAACGATTATTACAATTTGTCCTTTTAATCCGTATGTTGCAGTAGTAAGGACTTAAGCCGTTACTGCTCTTACTTTTGAACCGTATACAATCTCTTATACAGTCCACCCAATTTGATCAACTCCTCATGTGTCCCCATCTCGCGGATGGATTTATCCTCCAGCACCACGATCTTATCTGCATTACGGATGGTGGACAGGCGGTGGGCAATGATGATGGTGGTGCGTCCCTGCATCAGGCGTTCGAGGGCCTGTTGGATGAGTTGCTCGGTCTCGGTATCGACCGATGAAGTCGCTTCATCCAGGATCAGGATCGGAGCGTCTTTCAGAATGGCACGGGCGATGGAAAGGCGCTGCTTCTGTCCGCCGGAGAGCTTGACGCCGCGCTCACCAATGAGGGTGTCGTAACCCTCCGGAAGGTCAGCGATGAAGTCGTGGGCGTTGGCGGTTCTTGCGGCAGCGATCATCTCGGTCTCGTCCGCATTCGGGCGGCCAAAGAGCAAGTTTTCGCGCACCGTCCCATAGAACAGGAATACATCCTGCAAGACGATGCTGATCTGTCCGCGCAGGCTGTCGAGCGTATATTCGCGCAAGTCGCACCCGTCCAGGGTAATCACCCCGCTGGTTACATCGTAGAAGCGCGGGATGAGACTGACCAGGGTCGTTTTTCCGACGCCCGTAGGCCCCACCAGTGCCACCACCGATCTTGCCGGTATCTCCAGGGAGACATCTTCCAGCACCGGGATGCCGGGGGTGTATTCAAAAGAAACGTGGTTGAAGACGAATTCGCCTTTAGCCCGTCCTGCCACTGGCCCTGCGCCGCGCACATTCTGCGGCTCGTGTGGCTCGGCGATCAGGTCAGCCACCCGGTCTGCCCCAGCCAGCGAGGATTGGATGGCCTCCCATGCACCACTCAAGTTCTGTACGGGTGCGTAGAAACTTTGCAGGTATAGGAAAAACGCAACCAGGTCCGCGATGGGAAGCGTACCCTGAAGTGCCAACCGCCCCCCAAAGTAAATAACGATCAACGTCCCAAGCGAAGAGGTGAATTCCACAAATGGTTGGAAGGTGGCCATTAATTTCAAAGCGCCAAGCTGGGATTTACGGTAATTCTCAATGCCTTCATGGACGCGCCGGGCTTCTTCGGTTTCACGCGTGAAGGCCTTGATCTCGCGGATGCCTGACAGGTTATCGTTCAACAGAGCATTCAAGTCGCCCAGTACCTTCTGGCGATTACGGAAAGCCGGGCGGACGTATTTGGCATAGACCCGCAGCGACAAGGCCACGAGTGGGATGGGGATGGTGCTGAGCAGGGTCAGTTTCCAGTTCAGGCTGAGCAGGACGGCGGTCACGCCAAACAATGTGACCACATTGACCACCACGTCCGGGATGGCGTGGGCGATCAGTTGTTCGAATAGGTCGGTATCGTTGACCACGTTGGACATCAATTGCCCAACCTGTTTATCCTCGTAAAAATGAAGCGAAAGGCGCTGCATATGTTCGTAGATGTACTCGCGTACATCCGCTACCACGCCCCAGCCAGCCACATGAGCCACATACGAGCGGACAAAGGAAAGCCCGGCCCGTACGAGATAGGCAGCCAGAACGATCAGCGCCAGGGTGGTAACGTAGTTCATGCTGGATAAGCTTGCGCCCGGGGCGGTGACATTTGCAACCAACAACTTGACGATCCATGGGATAAGCAGTTGGATGGCCACCAGGGCCAGCATGCTGATAGCGGTGATGACCAGGCTGAGGGTGTATTTGCGGGCGTAATTGAAAATGAGTTGGAAGGGTTTCATCATCGACCTCGGGGGTGATTGTACAACCAGTGGCACAAACTGTGGTGATAGTCAAAATGCAATTTGAACAGGGCTGCCCGTTTTACGGGAAGCCCTGTTCAAAATAACCTTATTAAAAAAGACATCCATGCTTTATGAAGTGATCCCGGCCTCTTTCAGGAATTTAACCAGGCGCTCTGCTTCAAGCTCAAGATGAGCAAGTATTCCAGGCGCGCTCGCCAGGTCATCCCCGCGGCCAAGAGCTTCAAGTTCAGCGGACAACTTCGTGATTGGATCCGCACTGAAGTTGGCCGAGACGCCTTTCATATTGTGGGCATGCCGGGTGAAATCGTTGGCGTTTTGGGTACTGAGGGCGATCTTGAGTTCCTCGATACGTTGAGGTAGTCCTTTAACCAGATCCTGGCTCATTTCCATCAAGAAGGGCTGGTCACCGCCAAATCGTTCGAGGGCGCGTTCAATATCCATCGGGAGTTCGTTCGGAGGTGGGGCGGGAGGTTCAGCAGGAACCGATATAAAAGGCGGAGTGGAAGGAAAGGGTTTACTGATCTGAGCGGGCTGCTTCCCTTCCGGTTCCGTAAGTTGCAACCAGCGATCCAGGACGCCCAGAAGGATCCGTATTTCAAGCGGCTTGCTAACATAATCATCCATCCCTGCCTCCAGGCAGCGTTCCCGGTCGCCTTTCATAGCATGGGCGGTCATGGCAACGATGGGGATGTGCTGGTGGCGGCTGGCCTCCCATTCGCGGATACGGCGGGTGGCCTCGAAGCCGTCCATTTCCGGCATTTGCACATCCATCAAGATGGCATTGTATTTCCCTTCTTTTGCTTTTTCGATGGCTTGCAAGCCATTTTCGACAGCGTCGACAGAATAACCGGCCTTACTGAGTACGATCACCGCCAATTTCTGGTTGATGGAATTATCCTCTGCCAGCAGGATGTGCTGATTGGAACGCTTTTGTTCCGCGAGCATGTGGCGGGTAATGATGGCCGGTTCCTTTTCTTCTTTGCGGCCCAAAACGGCTACCAGGCCCTCATAAAGCATATGTTGGCGGACAGGTTTGAGCAGGTAACCCGAACAACCCAGAGCTTCCATGTGAGCCGCGTCACCGCGCTGGCCGATGGATGTGAGGACAATGATGTGGACTCCTCTCAGTGCCGGGTCACCCTTGATGGCCCGGGCAGTCTGTTCGCCATCCATGCCGGGCATCTGCATATCAAGTAAGACCACCTGGTATGGATCGCCATCCCGCAAGGCGTTGCGTAAAACCTCGATCGCTTTGGAACCACTGGCCACGGTATTCACCCGGCAGCCGAATCCTTCCAAGGTCTTGGTCAAAATGGTACGGTTGGTGGCATTGTCATCCACACCCAGAATGCGTATATCAGACAGGTTGACCGGTGTGATAATGAGTGGGGTAGTACCGCGCTTTTCGGCAGGTTGCTTTTCAAATGATATCTGGAACCAGAAGGTGCTGCCAATTCCAGCGCTGCTCTGTAGGCCGATCTCGCCACCCATGGCTTCCACCAGTTGTTTGCAGATCGTCAGACCTAATCCGCTGCCTCCATATTTGCGGGTGGTGGATCCGTCGGCCTGGGTAAACCTTTCAAAAATCGATTTCTGCTGGTCAAGTGGAATCCCGATTCCAGTATCCTGTACGGAGAAATAAATTGTGGCATGCGTATCTGTTTCCCCAACCGGTTCGGCACGAATGACAACCTCACCTTGATGGGTAAATTTGATGGCATTCCCAACCAAATTGATGATGATCTGGCGAAGGCGGGTCGGGTCACCCTTCAGTTCAGGTATCAAGTCCGGGTGGATCAAGCAAGCGAGTTCTAGGCCTTTATCCTGGGCGCGCTGGGCGAGTGTGGCAGCTGCATCCTCAACTGTGGTGCGTAAATTGAAATTGATCTTTTCCAGCTCCATTCTTTTAGCTTCAATTTTGGAGAAATCGAGGATGTCGTTGATCAGAGCCAGCAAGGCTTCAGCACTCTGGAGGGAAATGTTCAGGTATTCACGCTGCTCTTCGTTCAAACTTGTGTCCAGAGCCAATTCAAGCATACCGATCACACCGTTCATTGGGGTGCGGATCTCGTGACTCATATTGGCGAGAAATTCGCTCTTGGCGCGGTTGGCTTCTTCCGCTTCCTGTCGCGCGCGGAGGAGTTCTGTAATATCATGGTAGATAGCCAATGCCCCGATCTTTTGCTCGCCTACAATGACTGGTACGCCAAAAAACTCTACATCCACCAAGATGCCATCCTTACGCCGTCGTTTACCAAATCCATACGCATCGCCGCCGGTTAGAGCCTGCTGGGTATATTGAGCGGCTTCCTGAAGGGTTGTTTCGGTGGTGATCAACGAATCCAGATTGGCTCCGATGATCTCGTCTTGCTTAAATCCGAAGAGAGTTTCAAAGGCCGGGTTGCAAGAGACAATCTGTTCTTTTTCATCCAGAACGATAATTGCAGCCGGGTTGTTCACGACCAGTGATTCAAAAAATTTCTTTTGCCGGGCAATTTCTTCTTCGAACTTCTTCCGCTTTGAGATATCGTGAAGAACGTTAATTGTTCGAGGCGGACCTTCCAGAACAAGCTGTTCAATAAGTACTTCATAAAAACCTCCCAGACGGGGGATGTCCACTTCTCCAGCATGTAGTTTCGGGGATCCCAATTGTTCACTAAAGCGAAGCACATCCAGCAACGGACTCCCAATTAAAGTCTGGTAGGATGAATTGAGTTTCTGAGCTGCAGCATTGTTGCAGCGGGCAATATTTCCATCAGAATCAGTGATAAAGATAAGATCCGCGATAGCGTCAAAAGTTGTTTCCCATTCTTTTTTACCGCGGCTGATTTTTGTTTCCACCTGGTGAAGCAGTTCCAGTTCCTGGCTAAGCTGATTATTAACCGACTGGAGTTCTGCTGTGCGTTCCTTAACCGTTTGTTCCAGTTTGTTTTTTATAGTGGTCAGTCGAGCTTGACGCAAGCCATTCAGGCCAAATGCCGCGCCCAAGAACAGTGGGGCGGAATCGATGATCCATAAGAGAGGATGACTTTGCTGGACCAGGAATATCGATGAAATGTTGACAGGCAGCCGGTCAATGATGACTTGAAAAAAAGTTCCTAGAACCGGGAATAGTAAACCAAAACCAACTCCAAAAAGAAGATAACCGATGATAATTCTTTGGGAAACGTTTCGCGTCTGCATGAATCTACCTCCGGGCTCCGGATGCTGATTTTCAAGATTCTTAAATCATATTATAGCCACAATTGTGGTATTCATGCTTGCAACTTGGCGCAGTACATAGTAAACTCAACTTGATGAAGACCATTTCCTTTTCCAAACCCTGGGCGATGCTGATGGCAAAGCCTTACCGCGCACAGACAGCCGCACCGGGAGCGTAAGTACCCATTTGCCACCCCAAGGGCTGTCCACTGATAGGACAGCCTTTTTCTTTGTAAGTGCAATTAAAACTGGTCTCTATTAGTCATCAACTAATTGGAGTTCTCCATGCCCGATAATATTCTGATCGCCATCGCCTGGCCCTATTCCAATGCTGAGATCCATGTCGGCAACATCACCGGCTCGCACCTGCCCGGAGATATTGTTGCCCGCTATCACCGCCTGAAAGGGGATAACGTACTGATGGTTTCCGGGACGGACTCTCACGGTACGCCGGTTACGATCGCGGCAGATAAGGAAGGTAAGCCCGTTGAGGAAGTCTACAAAAAATACCACAACGGCTTTATTGATCTGTTCCAGCACCTGGGTATCCAGTACGATCTGTTCACCACCACCCACACCGAGAACCATTTCAAGGTGGCGCAGTCCATGTTCCTGGCTTTACAGAAGAATGGTTTTCTTTTTACCCGGAAATCCATGCAGTGGTACTCACCTGCCGCCAAACGTTTCCTACCGGACCGCTATGTGGAAGGTACTTGCTACATTTGCGGTGATCCAGGCGCACGTTCTGACCAGTGTGACCATTGCGGCAATGTGCTCGAGCCCGAAAAACTGCTCAGCCCAAGATCGAAAGTGGACGGCTCCACGCCCGAATTGCGCGAGACCGAGCATTTCTTCCTCGACCTTTCCAAACTTGAACCGGAGGTCGCCAGCTTCCTGCGTGAGCGCTCGGGTTACATGCGCGAAACTGTACTGGGCGAATCGCTGCGGAAGATCGAAGCCGAGGGTCTCAAGCCACGCCCGATCACGCGTGACCTGGATTGGGGTATCCCGGTTCCGGTGGAGGGTTGGGACGACAAGCGCCTGTATGTATGGTTCGAAGCAGTGATTGGCTATCTCTCTGCGGCTGTTGAGTGGGCGAAGATCAGCGGCGATCCCGAGGCCTGGAAGAACTGGTGGGTGAATCCGTCTGCACGCGCCTTCTATTTCATCGGAAAGGACAACATCTTCTTCCACACTGCCCTCTGGCCAGCCGAGTTGATGGGGGCGGGGGAGCAGTTCTTGCGTATCTTCGCCGAAGAAGCGGGCACGCTTTCCTTGCCATATGACGTGCCTGCCAACCAGTTCATGAACCTTGAAGGCCAGAAAATCTCTGGGTCGCGCAACTGGGCAATCTGGGGTCGGGATGCGCTCAGCCGGTATGACCCGGATGCCTTGCGCTATTATTTAACGGTTAACATGCCCGAGAATCACGATTCCGATTGGGATTGGAAGGAGTTCGTTGCCAAGAATAACGGCGAACTGGTGGCTACCTGGGGAAACCTGGCGAACCGGGTGCTTTCATTCAGTTATAAATACTGGGAAGGATTTGTTCCGGCGATTGACCCGGCCGCGTTGCGACCTGGGGACCTGACCCTGCTCGCCGGGGTAGAGGCCGGATTCCAGTCTGTGGGGAGACTACTGGAGGGTGTGAAACTGCGCGCCGCCCTGCAGGAGGCCTTCCGCCTGGCGACGACGGTTAACCAGTACCTTGACCAGAATGCTCCGTGGCAGGCGGTCAAAACCGATAAAGGCTCTGCTGCCCTGACTATCTATACCGCCCTTAAAGCAATCGACTCGCTTAAATTAATATTTGCTCCATTCCTGCCGTTCACCTGTGAAAAACTGAATGGATTCTTCGGTTACGAAACCCCCATGTTTGGGGAACCCTATACCGAGTCCGTTAGCGACTCCCTTGGAGAGCATACCGTGCTGAGGTATCGCGTGGGACAAATTGGCAATTTGCCCTTCTGGAAACCGAGCGAATTAAAACCCGGTGCAAAACTCAACCAGCCTAGTCCGCTATTCAAGAAGTTGGAGGAGCAGATCGTGGAAGAAGAATGGGCAAGGTTGGGGAAGTAAATCCAGATCAGAGGGCTACACACAATCAAAGTGAGCAGCCCTTTTTTGTAAGATGCCAAACACTCATCTTAATCTTTGCCATTTCTGCAAATTTACGGGAAAAATAAAACCATCCTCCAGTAGGGTGCGGGTTGTAGGAAAAATATGTATGATTTAATTAGAGGAGAACTCAATACCTGTTTATGTGCGCGATGGAACTGGTATTGGTCATCGACAATGAGTTCCGCACCCGGAAGCAGGTTTGTGACCAGCTCGAACGGGCTGACTATCGCGTCCTGACCGCATCCGATGTGGAAGTGGGGATGAATATGCTCCGGCGCGAGGCACCCGACCTGCTGGTCCTGGATGCTAACATCTTCTGCCAGCCTGGTTGGAGCCTGAATCGCCAGATCCTTCTGGAACCCCAGCTGGCCTCCCTCCCGATCTTGATGATGACACCCTCCGGCCGGGGAAGACCTTTTGCCGAAAGCCTGGACCTCGGGGCGGATGATTACGTCTCAAAGCCATTCAATCCGCGCGAACTGGTGACACGCGTCCGGGCGCTGCTGAGCTGGAAGAGAGGACAGTCGAACCACCCGGCGCGTCTTTTACAGGGTGACCTGACACTTGATATGGGTGGTCACCAATTACTGGTTCGGAACGAACCGGTCGAATTGACACCCACTGAATTTAGCCTGCTAGCTCTGATGATGGAAAAACCCGGTCACATCTTCGCCCGCCGGGATTTCCTTAAAGGGACTTCCGACAACGCTGTGGACGGAAGTGACCAGGCTCTTTATACTCACATTCGTAATTTGCGCCAGAAAATCGAACCCGACCCGCGTCGACCGAAATACATCCTGACGGTCTACCGGATCGGATATTGTTTTGCTGTGTTGTAGTCATATCTTTAAAAGGGTGTTTTCACGCTCCTCTGGTTTTCCAAGGAGCATTTATTTGCCGGCTGTAAGGAAAGTCAGAGATCTTTATTCGATTCTTTCTAGCCAATCTGGCAACTGGTCAATGAGCGTTTTCATGACCAACTTTGTGTTCTCATGGAAAATTTCGATATTGCCGTATGCCTCGCCTCCCTCAGCGCTCACAAGATCCGTAACCCCTCTTAAAATTAGGCAACGAACTCCATTGCGCATCGCCACCCAGGCGATCGCTCCAGACTCCCAATCTGCCGCGACTGCCCCATACTTTTCGACCAAGTCGGGAATATCCTCAACTATTATGTCCCGGTCTCCAGAAACCAGCAATCCCCGCTGGACGGAGTGAGGAAGCAAGCCTGGCAACCAGGAAAGGTCGAGCTCGGTGGAGTAATGGTGAATGGCCTCCTCTGGATCGGACATCTGCTCGAGGATGTCGTAAACGATTGTTCTTGTAACCAGGATGACGGTCCCCCGGGCAATGCGACCTTTAAATCCTCCGCAAGTCCCCAGGTTGACCAGCAAGTGGGGCTGAAAATGGTCAATTACGTACTGTGCAGTCGCGGCTGCGGAGATCTTGCCCCAGCCGCCGTGGAAATACGTCAATTTTCGAACTTCGAAAGTCTCGCCTAGCGATGTTGCCTGGATTTCAGGGGGGGCAAGGATTTCTTTCACCGCCTGCCATTCGGAGTTGGCCGAGATGAGTACAAGGATGCCTTGATTATCCATTTTCCAGTTTTTTATCCAAGTAATCCAACAAAAATTGCAATGCAGCCTGGGCGGAGGTCTCTTTGATGAAGCGTCGCTTACCATCCCAAGCGAACTGACGAGCCCAGTCGCCTTCACGCGCTGAAAGACCGGTCCAGATGGTACCCACCGGTTTACCGGGCAGCCCGCCTCCAGGACCGGCAATCCCACTCACACTAATCCCGATATCCGCCCCCAGCACTGTGCGGACGCCGCGTGCCATTTCAATCACGGTTTCCCGGCTGACGGCGCCGTAAAGGCGCAGGGTATCCCAGGATACACGCAGCAAGGCTACTTTGGCTTCGTACGCGTAGGCAACCACTCCGCCCACGAAGTAATCGGACGAACCGGGGATATCGGTGATCCGGTCCGCCACCAGGCCGCCGGTGCAGGATTCAGCGGTGGCGAGTTTCAGGCCGCGCTGGCGTAAAAGGTTGCCAATCTGGGTTTCGATGGATTGACTCATGAGCCTCCGATTAGAGGCGATTATAGCATGCCTGAAAATTACAAAAAAGCTCCCAAAACTTCTTTTTGGGAGCTTTTTTATATTATCTAAATAAATCAATATCCGCGATTTGTCAGGAATTGCTGCCAGATGTTGTTGAAGACAGCACCTCTAAAAATCACCCGCAGTACTATCGCCAGGAGCAAACCGATCGCTGACAGGACGATCCCGGCAATTGCCATTGCTTTGCCCTTGGTGTTTATCCCGAGGATCCCAAGAACGATACCGATGATACTTAAAATACCTCCACAAAACAAGAATCCTGATCCGCACAATGAGAGGATGCCAAGCACAAGCGAGGCAATGGCAAGACCTTTTTTATCGCCTGTTGGGGCGGGTGAAGAAATGGGGGGAAGCTGTTCAGACATGATTTCTCCTTTGCATATTAGTTATTATTGATGCGATATCTCCAAATATATCATATTTGGAGAATAAAATATAGATAAGTAAATCTGCTTATTAAAAATCGACCGTGCCAGTCCTCCAATTCTTGCAAGAAGCAGTAAAATTGTCCCCGTGGAACTCTCCGCTCATATCCAAGGCATCCTCGATACCCTGCCCTCCAAACCAGGTTGTTACCTGATGAAAAATGCTGAGGGGACGATCATCTATGTCGGCAAGGCGATCAGTCTGAAGAATCGCGTTCGCTCGTATTTCCAGGCTGATTCGAGCCATGACCAAAAGACGCGCCGCCTTGTGCGGGAAATAACCCATATCGAATGGATCATCGTCGGATCAGAACTAGAGGCGCTCATCCTCGAGATGAACCTCATCAAGAAACACCGGCCCAAGTACAATATTAGGCTGAAAGATGATAAGCGCTACCCTTATATCAAGATCCATTGGCAGGAACCATTTCCAAGAGTTACAGTGACCCGGTTGATGCTGGAGGATGGGGCGCGCTATTTCGGACCTTACACTTCTGCCTGGGCTGTCTATCAGACCCTGGATGTACTGCGGCGTGTCTTCCCGTACCTGACCTGTGACCGGGAAATCACTGGCGAGGATAAGCGTGCCTGCCTTTATTACGATATTAAACTTTGCCTAGCACCCTGCATTGGCGCCGTGAACCAGCAGCAGTACCGCCAGATGATCTCCGACCTGCAGGAGTTCCTCAATGGTCACTCTGAGCCGATCATTGCGCGTGTCCAACATGAAATGGAAAAGGCTGCCGAGGAAATGCGTTTCGAGAAGGCAGCTTCTTTACGCGATCAGTTGAAGGCCATGCAATCCATCTTCGAACGGCAGAAGGTTGTTTTTGCGGCAGATTACAAAGATTCGGACGTGATTGCCATGGCGCGTGCCGATAATGAAACCTGTGTGCAGATCTTCTTCATCCGGGGCGGCAAATTGATCGGACGGGAATATTTTGTGCTCGAAGGCACGGAAGATACAGCTGATAAAGAAGTGATGGCAGAATTTGTCAAGCAGTTTTACACAGAAGCGGCGGAAATACCCCAGCAGGTACTTTTGCCTCAGGAGATCGAGGAAGCGCAGATCATCGGTCAGTGGCTACGCTCACGACGTGGTGGTGAGAAAACCGAGATGGTTGTACCGCGCAAAGGTCAGTCGCGTGACCTAGTCAAGATGGCGGCTGAAAATGCAACCGAGACTTTACGGGCTTTGCGGACGCAGTGGCAGGCGGATGCGCACAAGCAGGAACAGGCTCTGGCTGAGCTTCAATCGGCCCTGCAGCTACCCAATCCGCCCAACCGCATCGAATGTTATGATATTTCCCATACCCAAGGGGTGGCAACTGTCGGGAGCATGGTCGTCTTCACGCAAGGAGTACCGGATAAAAAGCTCTACCGCCGGTTCAATGTCGAGGGGACCATCGGGGCTCCGGATGATTTTGCCAGTATGGAGGAAGTGCTGACGCGGCGCTTCAAGCGCTGGGACACCTCCCGGGTAACTGAGGCAGCACCCGGATCCAAACCGGATGGATCGTTCGCCTTGCTCCCCGATTTGTTAATTGTGGATGGCGGCAAAGGACAATTATCGCGCGCAATGGAAGTGTTACATAAGTTCGAGTTATTCGATACAATACCGGTGGTAGGTTTGGCCAAACAAGAGGAAGAGATTTTTTTCCCTAACAAGCCTGATTCCTTGCTATTGCCACGCCACTCACAGGGGCTTTATCTTATCCAGCGCATCCGCGATGAAGCCCATCGCTTTGCCATTACCGCCCACCGGGCTAGACGGACCAAGCAGGGCATGGCGTCGGCGCTGGATTCTCTCCCGGGTATTGGCCCTGTCAAACGGAAAGCCCTCTTGAAACATTTTGGCTCCGTTGATAAGATTAGGGAGGCATCAGTGGTAGAATTGAGCGCCGTGCAGGGAATTAACCCCGCATTGGCTGAAAGTATCAAGGCACATTTGGAATGAAGAAAGCCTGGATCGTTGACGATGACGAGGAAATGATGCGTGCCGTGCAGTTGATGCTTAAACTGCTGGATTGCGAAGTACGTCATTTCTTTTCGGCGCGCCCAGCAGCCCAGACTCTTCTTAATGGAGAGCGACCTGACCTGTTTGTGCTGGATATCAACATGCCGGAAGTGAGCGGGATCGACTTCCTGGAATTCATACGGCGGCGAAAGGATTTTAAAAATATACCAGTGGTCATGCTTTCCTCCGAAGCCACCGATGTGATGATTGATCGTGCCATGGCTCTCGGTGCGGATGCTTATGTGACCAAACCGGTTGCAATTGAAGAACTGGAAGAAGCTATACAAAAAGCTTTTAGTGCACACGTCGAAAATCAATAAAAATCTTGATATCAGAACGAGAAAGCAGGCAGAAAAGATGGGAAAAGGAAAGATAAAGAAAAAAATCACAAGAGAGCAGCGCCAGACGCGCACCTATAGGATTGTTTTTATTGTCATCTCTTTAATCGTTCTATCCACTATGGTGTTATCGTTGGTCGTAAAATAACGGCGGCATGCTTGGATAGCTTCCCTAAGGGAATAGCCTCTTTACAGCGGGGATGATGATTCCCTACAGGGGAGGATGGACCAGTGCCTGGGGTGCCTGGAGATACAGTCTAATTAATTAGACTTGATTCCCAAGAGATTGGGGTTCAAAAGAAAAGAGAGTGCTTTACCTCTATAACATTGAAAAAAGGTCTTTTATGCTCGATAAACTCGCTGGGATCGAAAAACGCTATGATGAACTTCACCGGCTCCTGCTGGAAGTAGGCGACGATTATCAACGCGCCGCTGAACTGAACAAGGAACGCCTCGATCTGGAACCCATGGTCGAGAAATCGAAAGAGTACCGTCGGGACATGACGCGACTTGAAGAAGCCCGTGCAATTGCCGGGTCTGAAGAGGATGCCGACATGCGCCTCCTGGCTGAATCAGAAATTACCGACCTGGAACCCCAAGCCGCAGCGCTTGAAAAGGACCTCAAGATGATGCTGGTACCCAAAGACCCGCGCGACGAGAAAAATGTCTTTGTTGAAATTCGAGCCGGAACGGGTGGTGAGGAAGCTGCCATCTTTGCCGCAGATCTATATCGCATGTACATACGTTACGCAGAACGCCAGGGTTGGAAAATCGAGTTGATGGACTCAAACGCCATCGGGATAGGCGGTTTCAAGGAAGTGGTTTTTCAGGTCAAGGGTAAAGGTGCTTTTTCGAAACTCAAATACGAGTCTGGTGTGCATCGCGTCCAGCGTGTCCCAGCCACAGAGTCTTCGGGTCGGATTCACACCTCGACTGCCACCGTGGCCGTTCTGGCCGAAGTGGAGGAGGTGGATGTCGAAATTCCCGAGTCTGATATGAAAATTGACGTTTTCCGTTCTTCCGGCGCAGGCGGCCAGAATGTCCAGAAGAATGCGACAGCAATCCGCATCACCCACCTTCCGTCCGGGATGGTGGTTGCCGTCCAAGATGAACGCTCCCAATTGCAGAATAAACTGCGCGCCATGTCCATTTTGCGTGCACGCCTTTATGAGATCGAAGAAGAAAAGCGCCGCTCTACCCAGGATGCCGACCGTCGTTCGCAGGTGGGCAGCGGCGAAAGGTCTGAAAAGATCCGCACCTATAATTACCCGCAGAACCGCGTTACCGATCACCGCATCAACGTTTCAAACTTCAACCTTCCAGCTGTTATGGAAGGGAGCATTGACCAGTTTATCGAGGAACTCTCTTCCCGTGACGAGGCTGACCGCCTGTCTGCCAGCGGGGTTTAGGAGGATGTCAGGGAAAACCGGGGGGGAGACCGTAGGGAAAACCCTCGAAGCGCTGATTTCCAGATTGGAGATGACCAGTGACACTCCGAGCCTGGACGCCCAGGTACTGTTGGCGCATCTTCTGGAGAAACCCCGCTCGTGGGCGCTAGCCCACCCCGAAGTGCTCCTGACAGGAGACATGTTTGATGCACTGGATGCGCTAGCTCTCCGCCTGGAGGCAGGCGATCCAATCCCGTATATCCTTGGAAGCTGGGAATTCTTCGGCTTGGAGTTCGGAGTAACACCAGATGTGCTCATCCCACGGCATGAGACCGAAATGCTGGTTGAGCGGGCGATCTCCTGGTTGAGAAATTCCGTATCCGGGAAGCGGGGATTGAGAGTATTAGATGTGGGTACCGGATCCGGCTGCGTTGCAATTTCCCTGGCAGTCAATGTCCCGGGATTATCCATTACTGCCATCGATATTTCCCCCAGCGCGCTGAAGGTGGCGCACGCCAATGCCGATAAGATGAATGCCTCCGGTGGTATTACCTTCCTTGAGGCTGACCTGTTTTCCAATCCTTTGACCCCAGGATCCTTTTCCTTGATCGTTGCTAACCCGCCCTATATTCCAACCGATACATTACACACCCTTCCTATATACGGCCGTGAACCAACTCTGGCCCTGGATGGTGGCTCTGACGGGCTTGCCCTTATCCGCCGTTTGCTGAATGAAGCTCCCGTCCGGTTACTTTCAGGGGGGATGCTGCTGATGGAAATCGAAGCTACCGAAGGTACAGCGGTTCTATCTTTGGCGTCTGCTGCTTTCCCCAAGGCTCGTATCCAGCTGCACAAAGACCTTGCTGGTCACGACCGGCTGCTGGAAGTACAGGTATGATTACGGAAATCTTATCAACCCAAAACCCGCTTGCCCTGGCGCGGGCCCTTGAGATCCTGCGAACAGGCGGGCTTGTGGCCTTTCCAACGGACACGGTCTATGGAGTGGGTGCGCTAGTTTTCAACGGGCCGGCGGTTGAGAGCATCTATGCCGCGAAAGATCGCCCTGTGGAAAAAGCCATTCCTGTTTTGATCGGGGATGTAGATGATCTGGTGAAGGTATCTGCTGAAGTCCCTGAAATTGCGCTGAAATTGGCCGCCCGTTTCTGGCCAGGCCCTTTGACCCTGGTGGTCCCTAAACACCCAGAACTACCTGAGGCTGTCTCAGCTTCAGAAACGGTCGGTGTGCGGCTCCCGAACCACCCTGTGGCGCGTGGTTTGCTGCGCTTGGCTGGGCCAATGGCGGTTACCTCAGCCAACCTTACCGGTCAGCCAAGTCCCTCTACGGCAGATGAAGTCTTTGCCCAACTCGGCGGGCGGATTGCCCTCATCCTTGATGGTGGAAAGACGCCGGGCGGCGTTCCATCCACTATAGTGGACTGTGTTGGCGTAGAACCGCAGGTCTTGCGTGAAGGGCCAATTTCCAGGAAAGAAATCCTGGAATTGTCAGGTTATAAATTCTGATCCTTTTATTCCCTGTAGATCTTTTTTCCAGCTTTATTCTCTAATCTGCGTCTTAATCTTTATTCATCCCATTCTTATCTCAAAGTATATAATAATCATTAATTCTCCTCCTTAAACAAACCCCTCCGGGACTGGGGCCAGTCCACTCAGGGGTTTGCGTTATTGACAGGCCATTTTACCAATTCAAGGCAGTCAAAAACAGAGGCGACCCGAACGGGTCGCCTTTCTGAATACATAAGTCTTCCTCTTTCCTAGGATAACGGCCAGGTCGGCAGAATATCGATCTCCAGGCCATCCGTATGACCGAAAGCATAGCGGAAATATCCTGCTGCGGCGACCATGGCCGCGTTGTCGGTACAAAGCGAAAGGCGTGGAATATAAACTGGAAATTCCGTTTGCGAAAGAAAGGCGTCGCGAAGGGAATTATTGGCAGAAACCCCTCCGCCAACAATGATTTGCTTTACGCTGAATTTGCGCGCAGCATTCAGTGTTTTATTGAAAAGCACATCCACGACCGCCGCCTGGAAACTTGCAGCCAGATCTGCAACAGGAAGAGGCTTGCCATCCAATCTTTTAACTTCTTTGAGAACCGCAGTCTTCAGCCCTGAGAATGAAAAATTCCAAGTCCCTTCGAGCCAGGCGCGCGGGAATTTGAAAGCGTTCGGGTCGCCCTCTTCGGCGGCTTTTTGGACTGAAGGCCCCCCAGGGTAGGGGAGACCGAGCATGCGGGCAACCTTATCAAAGGCTTCACCGGCAGCATCATCGAGGGTGGCTCCAAGACGCTTGTACAAAAGGTGGGCCTCCATCAGGTTCAATTCCGTGTGCCCGCCCGAAACGAGCAAGGCCATCAGTGGGAATTGAGGTTCCGGGAGAGGAGTATCGCCGGCGGTGTAGACCCAGGCCGAGTAGATATGGCCTTCCAGGTGATTCACGCCTACCAACGGTAAACCTGCCCCGAGCGCCAGCCCTTTGGCTGCGTTCAATCCAACCACCAACGACCCTGCCAATCCGGGTCCTCGCGTGGCGGCGACTGCATCGATATCCGTAAGGGTCAGGTGCGCCTGGGCGAGTGTCTGCTCGATGACCGGCAGGATGGACAGGATGTGCTGGCGGGCGGCCACTTCCGGGTAGACGCCACCGTAGCGTGCATGGATATCCATCTGCGAGGCGACAGTGGATGCGAGCAAGGCGCGTCCGTTTTCAATAACGGCTGCTGCGGTCTCATCGCAGGAAGTTTCGATGGCGAGGATGCGGGCAGGTTTTAAGTCAGTCATCGGGGTGATTATAGCGTTATCCGCAAGGACGTCAACATCCAGGCGGAGATGGTTTTTCAGAATTCCAGCGATGCATCCTTTACTTCTTCCACTTTTTCATCTTCAACACAAAATCATATGGATACTCGGCCAGGACTTCCATTGTCCCATCCGGGCGGACCCAGAGCGTATCTTCGATGCGAACGCCGATACCTTTTTCGGGATAGTAAAGACCCGGTTCAGATGTGACGATCACGCCGGGTTTTAAAATATTGTCATCGGTGGCAGAAAGCCCACTCCAGGGACGTTCGTGGATATTCAGCCCGACGCCATGCCCAAGCGAATGGACGTAACCTTCTACCGGTGCCAGAGTGTGAAGCGGCGTCTTATGACCGTTCTTCTCAAACTCCTCGCATACAAGCCGCTGGTAGTCCTTGAATGGAGCGTTCAGGTCGAGATTTTCCTGCACTTTATCAAAAACAGCTTTGACCTCGTCATAGAGCGTCTGTGCTTCGGGTGTGGCGTAGCCCAGGCTCCAGGTGCGGGTGAAATCGTAGAAGTAGCCGCCCCCCGCTTCGCACGGATAGATGTCGAAGACAATAGTCCGGCCCAGCCGCAGGAGGTCGGTTGGCGTACCGACGGAATGGGGGATGCCGGCATCCCGCCCGATGGCGAAGATGCAACCTTCGGGGTTCTCGGCACCCAGTTCGGCCAGCCAAAGATCGATGCGGGATTTAACATCTGCAATGGTGAGCGGAGAACCGTCATCTTTCAACAGAACTTCGTCTTTCCGCACCGTTCGGCTGGTAAGGTACCCGGCGACGCGTCCTACGACCGTGGTAGTGACTTTACCCATCTTGCGGATGCGGGCCACTTCAGCCTCGTCCTTTGTTTCCATGGTGTACATGAAGAGCGAGTTATCACGCGTCTCGCCAACCAGCTCGAACTCCGGCATGATTCTTTGCAAATGGGCAAAAATGGCAAAAGCTGAACCGATATCGGTCTCCCCATAGATACCGACCCGGCCGCGCACTCCCTGATCGGTGAACATGTGTTGATACCGGATTGCTGAAGCCAGTGCCGGGTCGCCATGAGCTTCTTTCAAAAGAGAGTCGTAATTGTACGTGCTGTAAGGAATGGTCTTCAATCCCGATTTGGCAGCTTCTTCGCGCTCCATATCGTTGCAAAAAAGCACAGCTTCGCTGCCGCGCTTTTTGATCAGTGTGGCTGCACTGACATGCCCGCCGCCGGTCAGGTAGTACATGGGGGGGTTGTGAGTGGCATTTCCAATGACAAGGATCGCGTCGAGATTCTTTGTTCGCATGAGAGCATCGAGGTCGGATTTCATTTTAGAATGCTCCTAAAAAGTAAATTTTCCAGGAATATTATTTCGTTTGAATAATTGCGAAAACAAGATCCGGGGTTTGATTCTGGATGGAAATTTCAAGCGACGGATCGGCATCCGCAACAAGTTTTTCGACCTGATCCGGATTCCCGATCAACCAGAGGCTTTTATCCCCGCTATAGCCCTGTACAACGACCATCGCTGCGGCAAGATCGTTCGCCTCGAGCGCATCGTTAATAAGATAGACTTGGTTTAACTCGTCCGGCTGCCATTCCAAGCCGAACTCGCAATTCAACACTTCCCGCTCCAGCAGGGCTGGTGCCCATTCACGCAGGGCGGCATTGCCAGCAATAAGTACATGTACGTCAGTGGGGATCATGTGCTGCTCATGCTGCAGGGTCTCAACCGCAGATGCGCTGATCTGCAATTCCGCCTGGTTCTGCAAATCATGCAGCGCGTTCACCGCTCCTGCTACCATCAGAATAACCAGGGTCATGGCCAGCAAACCGGGAGCCAGCGGCGGCCGGTTATGGATGCCTTCGGATTTAAAAGCTTTTTGAAATAGTGGCCAGACAAGATGGATAAATCCTTCAGCTGCCAGCCAGGCGGCTGGAATGGCGACCATCCAACTTCCCTCGCGCGGGACCAGCCAGACGGCAAAAAGAACCACACCCTGGAAAGCCTGTTTGTTCAACACCGCCCAAATAAGCCCAGCCAAGACCAGCCAGTCAAACAGGAAACCATAAATACCCTCGTCACCCACAAAAGTGAGCATGTCCGCGGGTTTGAAGGTGATCATGTACCTGATTTGATTGACGAATGATGAAGCATCTTGCTGGGACAAGAAAGTAGTCGTGAAGCCGCCGAATTCGTGGTGCTGGATGATCGTCAGCCAGTAGGGCGCGGAGACGAGAATTCCAGTAAGCCCAGTAATCATAAGCCAGGCGGAGCCTTTGAAGGAATGGCTCTTCAGATCTTGAATAAGGATCTTGAAGAAAAAAAGAACAGAAATGATCACACTGCCATAGGCGCTTCCGGGGCTGGAGAGAACACACAGCCCGAGGAAGAGTCCAGCCCATAGAGCAGGAGCAGGACGGGGATCCTTTTCGAATCGGAATAACCAGCCCAGGAAGAATAGCAAAGCCAGGGTCCCGCAGGCTTCAGCCAATCCGGCGCCTTCGATCTGGTTAACAAAAGCGCTCGGCATCAGGGCAAAGGCGAACAGAGCTGCTGCCACCAGCCGATTGTCGTCGGTCTGGGCCTTGGCCATCCAGTAGAAGGCGGGCAACGATAATACAGCTAACAATGGGGGTAGGAGATTAACAGTGATGAATGGCGGAGGCGAGAATAACTTCATCACAATCGCCTGCAGGTAGAAACCGAGCGGAGGATAGGCAAATGGGATGCCTCCCAGAGAGTAATAAGGGATGGTTTCAGGCAGGGCAAAATGGTTCAGGATTATCTGGCGGGAAAATTCGTAGAAGATACCCCCCAGGTGGAAAGGGGCATCGAAGGGATTATAGAAGAGAAGAGCAACACGTAATATGGCTCCGACTGCCATCGGTGCCAAGATGATCCAAGGGATTTTGACTGTGCTTTTCCTCATTAAATCTTCTAACCCTCAATGGTTTCCGCAGCGATCTGGTATTCTTTTTGCCCGTACCTCGTGCATTATTGGAATTATTTGTTATGTGGCATTTCCCACGATTTGCATAACTTCCTCGCGGGAAAGTTTCCCCACTCCATTCTCGATTGCATTCAGGGTGGCCTCTGCCAGGTGTAAGGGGATATCCACAAAGAACTTGAAGGAACTTTTCGGCATGCTTATGACCCCTGCTCTGGCAAGGTCGAGGTTTTTTCTGGCATACGCGAACATATCCTTATCTGTCCAGCCAGCAGGGAAAAAATTCACGCCGCGATCGTTATCTTCCTTGCGGTTGCGCAGAATGTTGACTGCTTGCAAGCCGCGCCCGAATTCAACTGCGCAGATCCGGTCGATGGGTGTCCCGTCGAACCAGCCCCAGATATCGCAGATCAGTAAACCGACTGCGCCTGCCACGCTGAAAGTGTACCCGTCCAAGTCGGATTCAGTCTGGATCTGCCAGTGGTTCTCCGCCCAATAGGCCATGCGCTCTGCCATTGCGATGGTTGCATCCCAAACACGCGGGGCAATATCGGTAGGCGTACTTGAAAGCCAATCACCGATCCGCAAAGTGACTTCTGGCAGGATGGAACGATATGGGGAGAAAAAGAGATCCAATTCTGCGAGACCGGCATGTGGATTTCCCACACCGATATGCGCTTGCAGGATTGGACCCAGTCCGTGCAGCAAGGCTGCCTTGGTGGAATCATCCAGTTCAGGATGGTCTTCGATTTCATCTATTGCCCGCATACACAGATAGGCGCTGGCAACCGTTTCTTGGAGCTTGGCTGGCAGGCGGGCGATCGGTATGAAAAAAGTCCGGCTGGTATTTTTCAGGACTCGGCTTAGGTCGGAATGTAAAGGCATATGCTTATCTACCAGTATGGAATGGATTTCTCAAGGATTGCGCTTGCGCTTTTGAGATTGAAAGATATTCGCCAGATTGACCAGCAGTGCTCCATCCTGCTCGGGCGCTACCGTGCGCGGGTCGAGCAGTATATGACCGTTTTCGGTTCGGGCAATGATCGGCGGTTGTTCCTGGCGTAACCTTTCCATGAACTTGTCAGAATTTTTGACGGTCAGCGACAGGACCCAGGTTGGCAGGGATTCACCCGGTAAGCTTCCACCGCCGACCGTGGATTCACTTTCAAGCACCTCACCTTGCCCAAGTTCAGCAGCCCAGTATTTGGCACGCGCCTTCACCTGCTTTGGCGTGATCGAAAGCATTCGCCAGATGGGAATCTCGCCCTCGGCCTCGTCTTTGAGATAGTGCAGCAAAGTGGCTGTCAGTGCTGCCAGGCAGAGTTTATCGGCCCGCACAGCCCGCGCGAGCGGGTTCTTTTTGATTTTCGCAAGCAGGGTGGCTTTGCCGACGATGATACCTGCCTGTGGACCGCCAAGTAACTTATCTCCGGAAAAACATACCAGGTCAGCACCGGCCGCGAGCGATTCTTGAACCGTAAACTCGTGAGCCAGCCCGTAGCGTTTGGTCTCCAACAGGGTTCCGGAGCCGAGATCATCAACAAACAGCACCCCGAATTTGTGTGCGAGGTCCGCGATTTCTTCTTGCTCAGGTTCTTCGGTGAATCCGATCATTTTAAAGTTCGAGTGGTGTGCGTGCATCACCAACGCGGTTGGCTCGGATAGGGCTTCTTCATAATCAGAAAGATGGACGCGGTTGGTGGCGCCGATTTCCACCAGCTTTGCACCTGACTGCCTCATTACGTCTGGGATACGAAACCCGCCACCGATTTCGATCAATTGTGAACGGGAAATAACCACTCGTTTTTTATTCGCGAGCGCAGACAGGACCAGAAGGATGGCCGCGGCATTATTATTGACCACCATGGCGGCTTCCGCGCCGGTCAACTTCTGGAGCAGTGTCTCAGCGTGGATCAAACGGCTGCCGCGTTTACCGGTTTCCAGGTCATATTCAAGATTTGAGTAGCCGCGTGAGATGGCATCCATGGATTGGATGGCAGCAGGGGAAAGGGGGGCGCGACCCAAGTTGGTATGCAGGATGACTCCGCTGGCGTTGATGACAGGTAAAAGCGTGGGAGCTGTCCAGCTGTGCAACAGCGAACCGGCCCGGTTCAGAAGGATTTCCCGGTTGGGCACGGTGGCCTCTTTGGTCCCTGAAGCGTGGCTTCGCACTTCGTTAAGAGTGCTGCGGATGGCCTGTAATGTCAAAGGACGGCCATAACTCGCGATGAGTTCAGCCGCCAATCGGGTTTGTAGAAGTTGTTCAACCGAGGGAAGGTTGCGCAGATTCATTCTTTCGATGGGTTACTATCTGCAGGGGGTTGTTCAGTAGCCGGCGGTAATTGAACAGCAGGCCGCCAGCGGGCATTTTCCCTCATGCGGATGAGGTATTCGATGGCGATCAGGCCAGCAGCCAGACCGAGACCGGTCCACAACGTGACCAGGCGCGCCTGCTGGAGCCAGGTCAGCAAAGCTCCGTACACGCCGACCCAGATGGCCTGCCGTACAATGATGGCGGATCCGGCGGGGGGATCGGATGGAAAACGCAGGTTGAGGAACCAGGTTGCCGGTAAGGCCAGGCTGATGAGGCCGAGGCTGCCTCCGAAGAAGAGCAGCCAGCGTGCCCAGACAGTGGGGGTGAGTGAAAATACCGCGAATGCCGCACCACCCCAGCCGAGGATAAAAAGGCTGATAGCTGAGGCAAGGTAAGGACGAAATGAAGAATTAGGACGATGTTGCATTGGTTGAATTATACCCCAGCAGACTTTGTAATAATTCATTAATCTTCTTCTCCTCTTGTCTGAACTGGATACATGGAGGCTTGACTATTAATAAAAAACGGAGTAATATATCATTGGATGATATATCAATTGATGATGCAATGGAGATCTTGAATGGAAACAACTCCTCCCAATGAATTTTCTCCCTTATCGGAAACAACTCTTTACATTCTCATCAGCCTTGTGTCTGGTCCCCTGCATGGTTATGCCATTGCCAAGGAAGTACAGGCCTTGAGTAAGAATCGCGTCATCCTGAGTGTCAGCACGCTATATACCACCCTCAAACGCTTGCTGGAGGACGGCTGGATAGAGCGCGTGGGTGAAGATCCCGAACCGGACGAGGGTGGCCGTCCGCGCAAGATCTACACATTGACCGAACGCGGCCAGCGCATCCTTGGGGCGGAAAAGGAGCGGATGCGGGCCTTGCTGGCGCTTGTCCGGGCTCAGACGGTGGGGGAGGAAAAATGATGGCCTTGATCCAGGGCATTTCGAAAATTTATGGCCTATTGCTGGGTCTATTTCCACGGGAATTCCAGAACGAATTTAAGGAGGAAATGGAAGATGTATTCACTGCCAGTCTTGATGATGCGTCGAAGATTAGTGCAACCTTGGTCGCACGTGCGTGTATTTTCGAACTGTTTGACCTACCGGTCAACCTGATTGTTGAACACCTATCTAATTTGCGAAAGGGCAGCGTCATGAAAACTACATCATTTGAAGTCGTTCGGGCCAGAGTTATATTGATGGCGGCATTAGGCATGATGGCGGGCTGGATATTGGTTAGCTGGGTATGGCGTTCTAATCTATATCAGAAACTAAATGAAATTCACCCGTGGTTAGTAATCCTTTTAGAAGCGATAGAATTAGCCCTTCCTATCATTTTATGCGGACTGATGCTGGGGATCGCGGCAGGTGGTGGGAGCCGTGCTTTTCTGCGGATCATACTGTGGACGACAGCGGCAGGCATCCTTGGCTCCCTGGTTTCATATCTTGTCAGAATAGGCACTTCTACTATTTTGATGAATACCAGATATTTACCAACAACGAAAACCGCCTGGATTAATATGTTCCTGGTGCTTGCCGTCATGTGCACGGTTGGTGTTTTCCACGGCGCCGGATTGGGTTTTGCTTTTGGCGGCTGGAGAACCTGTTTGAAATTTGCTTTGATCGGTCTGGTTGCCTATGCAGTTGGCAGCCTGACCGGACATTTCATTAGCTCGTTCTTGAGCAGCCGGGTGCCCCTGGGAAATGACGGACCAACGTATATTGAATATAGTATCGTGGGGGCATTGGCCGGTGGGATCCTGGGCTGGTTTTTCGGAAAAGAAAGACGGCCCAAAGCTGACCCGGTTATGCGGACAGCGAATGCTTGATGGAAAAATGGCTTATATGTGGAGAAAATCGGTGAGCAGTGCGCTCACCGATTTTGTTATTTTATCTTCCGCTTCATCTCGTCGATCTGTTCCTGGCTCAGGTCGGGAATTTCTTCGAGGCGGGTGATCCCGAGCGCCTTGCGCTGGGCTTCGCGCCAGCGCGTCAACCGGTCCGCCACGGCAATTTCGTTACCCACGCTGGAAGGTTTGTAGAAATATGTTCCCAGGAGCTCTTTTGGCAGGTATTGCTGGGGAGTGAAGTGGTCTTCGGACATGTGCGGATAGACATATCCCTTCCCGTGACCCAGGGCAACCGCATCCCGGTTGTTGTCTTTTAAATGATCGGGCACATCGCCCACCCCTTCCTTTTCGATGCGCTCGAAAGCTTTGAAATAAGATGTGGCAGTATTGGATTTGGGGGCGGTTGCCAGATAAAGTGTCGCTTCGACGATGGGGTAAACGCCTTCCGGCAGACCGATAAAGGTAAAGGCTTGCATGGCGGAGGTGACGACCACCAGCCCCATAGGGTCGGCCAAGCCAATATCCTCCCCGGCCAGGATGATGAGACGGCGCAGGATGAAGCGCGGGTCTTCCCCAGCGTAGAGCATTTTCGCCAGCCAATAAAGGGCCGCATCCGGATCGGAGCCACGCACAGATTTAATGAATGCTGAAATCGTATCGTAGTGGGCGTCGCCGTCTTTGTCATAAAGCACGGCCCGGCGTTGGATGGATTCCTGGGCAACGTCCAGTGTGATTTGTATGACGCCATCAGCATGGGGGGGGGTGGATTCAACCGCCAGCTCGAGGGCATTTAGCGCATTGCGGGCGTCGCCGCCGGAAATATCGATCAAATGGGCGCGCGCCTCCGGCTCCAGACGGACACTGCGTTTACCGTATCCGCGCTCCGGGTCGGTGATCGCCTTGTCGAGGATTTTCCCTGTTTGTTCGCTGGTCAACGGGAGCAGTTGGAAGACGCGGCTGCGAGAGACCAGCGCGCCGATAACCTCAAAATAGGGGTTTTCAGTTGTGGCGCCGATGAGCAGAACGGTGCCGTTCTCAACGTGCGGCAGGAGGGCGTCCTGCTGGGCTTTGTTCCAGCGATGGACCTCGTCTACGAAAAGGGTGGTCTTCTTCTGATGCAGGCGGCGGCGCTCCTGGGCGGCTTCTATGACTTCTTTTAGTTCGGCTTTCCCTGCCAGTACAGCCGAGAGGGTCTCGAAATGTGACTGAGTGCGGTTGGCAATGACCTGAGCCAGGGTGGTCTTGCCGGTTCCGGGAGGACCCCACAGGAGGATTGATGAGAAAAGCCGGTCAGCTTCAATGGCGCGTCGCAGGAGTTTACCCGGGCCAACAATATGTTCCTGGCCGACGTACTCATCAAGAGTACGCGGGCGCATGCGCGCCGCCAAGGGGGCTTCATCCTTCAGGCGTTGCTGCATCGCGTGTTCGAACAGGTCAGACATGGAGTGAATTATAGCCTTTAGTCTGGGAAAATCCCAAAGGTCAGGGTATTTTTATTAAGAATTATTATGCCCGGATATATGGCAGGGAGGAGCGTTCCACCTTTTCCAGGGGGAGAACATCCACAAGTTTGTACTTGCGGCTGCCGAGCCCGAGTTTTTCTCCGTATTCGGTGACGAGGTATGGGTCTTTTAGCGGACCGTGTATCTGTTGGAATGGGTGGCCTGTGCGGGTATGGATTTCCATCACCAGCGGTAAATTCTCCTCAATGAGCTGCATCCCAGCTGTGGCATCCAGCACAGCGCGTTCAATGGCAATGATATCGTCGGATCCAAAGATGCCTGCATCGGGCAGGATGGGCATGGAAGTGAATCCAAAGCAGTCGCAGACCGGGGTCATTTGAGTGGCGAGCGAAAGATGAGTGATCTTCTTGGGGTCGAAGGTGGAAAGCGTGATACTGGTCGATATTGCGCAGGCTTCCTGGAAGGTATTGAAGTTGGCTGCATCGATCTTCAGGCTTCCGGGCGGAGCCACTTTGAGACAGCGTCCGCACTGGTTGCACTGTTCCATATGCAGGTGCATCCGGTCAGGTTGTTTTTTATCCACTACGATGGCTTCAAACGGGCAGGATGCGGCGATTTGTTTCATGATCTCTGGATCCGGGCATTTTTCCGGGAACCAGTACTGATCGAAGTGCATGGCGTGGTGCATGTCGCTGCGGGTTTCACCGGCCATGCAGCCCAGCGCCAGGTTTTTAAACGCTGCGCCAAAACCGCAGGACGGATGCCCTTTTACGTGGGAAAAGTTTATCAGGAAAGTGGCATCATGGATCATGCCTGCCAGTTTCCATTTTTGGATGCTTTTAAAAGGTTTTTCGTATTCGTAAAAGTATTTTTCATCCGGACCGGCGGCAGGGTAGATCGGGCAGCCAATGGTCTCCTGTGTGTAGCCACGCGTCTCGGCTCCGGCCACGTCCCAGTTCACATCCGCGATGAAGGGTTTACCGCCACCGTCCTTGACGGCTTGGACGACACGCCGAACAAAGACCGGGTGGATGGTTGAATAGCCGATGTTGTTGCCTGTGTGCATTTTGATGACAACGATCTCGTCCTTGACCCGGGTGCGGATTTGAAGTTTTTCGAGGATCAGGTCGAGTTTTGCTGGTAAGGTTTCTTTTGCTTCCAAACGGGATTGGTGGGCAGAACCAAAGTATACTTTGCTGGGCATGTTGGTTTCCTTTGAACAGTAAATTTTAAGAATTATAACTGAATTAAGAACAAGGTTGCCATGCGGCAGCCTTGTTCTAGCCTGTCATTGGGTAAACGATAATCTCAGAATATAAAAAACCGAGCCCTAAGCAAGACCTTCTTCGTGGTCGTTTTCAACTTCAGAGAGCAAGCCTGGGATCTGGGAGAGGCTTGAGACCACTGCCTGGGGCTGTATGGTCAATTCACCTTCCTCCAGGATTTGGGCCCGGCGTGTGATCCAGATACTGTAGATGCCTAAGTGGTTGGCGCCCAGTATATCTGCATCCAAAGTATCTCCGATCATCGCGGCAGCTTCAGGCTTGACTTGGAAATGATCCAATGCGACCTGGAAGATACGCTGGTCCGGTTTGCGGATACCCAGCGCCGCTGAAGTGATAACAGACTCAAAAAAAGGCTTGAGCCCATTCTTGTCCAACAGGTACAGAACATGGGCATCGTCGGAGGTGTTGGAGATCAAGCCCAGGTGGTATCCCCGTTGTTTAAGCGCCTCCAGGGTGGGGATGGCATCTTCTTCGTTGATCCAGTTCTGATCGGTGACCGCATACAATGCCTCCAGCGCAGATCTGAGGACAGGAACTGGAACGTTGGTATATCCTTTTTTGGCGAGAATCTCTTGCAAAAGTGAGAATGCAGTTCGTTCAATATTTTCGCCAGGCAAAAGGTCCGTGTAATACCTGTCAAGAAATGTGCTGTATTCATCAAAAAAGGTCTCGGCTGATAAGGGAAATCCGGCGCCCTGCAGCACCTGCACAAGAGCTGCGTCCCCACGACGCCAAAAATCGGCCTCTGGCCAAGCAATTTCGGCATGGACAAGCGTGGATCCCAGATCGAAGAAGACAACTTTGATCTTTGACATATCAGCAGAATTATAGTCTGTATGGAAGAAATAAGAATGATTTATGTATCCCCTTTATATCCCATCGCTAAAGAGATATCAAGAGAAAATAACCAACCTGTTCCAGTCTTATTACAGCCTGAGCCAATGAAAATATACCAGCCTCCTTCCTTTTATCCTCCTTTAAGATAGATCCCGGTCGGATCCAACTCCTCATGTAAGATCCTGAGTTCCATTTCTGTGACCAGCTCTGTAATGCGGAGCTGAGCAGCAACCTTCAGGGCCCAGCCGGTGTTTTTGATGGCGTCTTCAGCTGTCTTACCAGGATGCAACGCTGTTAATACCAACTCACCGGTATCGTCAGGTTCCATGAACCCGATGTCTGTGACCACACCGATGGGTCCCTTGCCGCGCAGGCCGGATTTCTCACGCCCGCCTTTACCATCCAGGTAGCCAGCGGAGGTAATGAAGTCCACCTTTTCAGGAAAGCGGCGCTTCTGGTGGGGGGTCATGATGTAGCAGCGGTTAGCCCAGGCGGCGATTTCCTGGGCGCCTCCTGAACCTGGCAACCGTACTTTAGGATGCGCATAGTCATTTCCGATAATAGTGGCGTTTATATTACCGAATTTATCTATTTGCGCACCACCCAGGAACCCCACATCAACATTGCCGCGCTGCAGGTAATTGGTGAAGATATCGTACATACTGACCACCGACAATGACCCGCTGACCAGTGTCGGATCGCCGATGGAGAGGGGCAGGCGGGCCGGTTCCGCTCCGATCACACCCGCTTCGTAGATCATGATCAGATTCGGAGCATGCGTTCGCTTGGCGAGGTTGCAGGCAAGGTTGGGCTGCCCCACACCCACAAAGACCACGTCGCCGTTTTTGAGCATCCGGGCAGCGTTTACGATCATAAGTTCAGCAGAGCTTGGTTCGGTCATATATTCTCCTGTAAAAATCCTTGTATCGCCTGGTAAACCTCAGCCGGGTGTTCGAGCGGCACGAGGTGGGTGGCTTGCGGCACGGTTACAATTTGGGCCGAGGGGACTTTCTGCTGCATACGATGTGAGGTGGATGCCCACAATGTATTTGTTTCCGCTCCGCGAATGATCAAAAGCGGGATTTTCAGGCCCGGCAGGGCACGCCAGATATCCATGTCGTGCCACACGCTGGTGACGTAAATGTGCATCTCCCATTCGACGCTATAACATAGCGTATACCCGCCCACGCAGGGGCAGGCGATTCCCTTTACATAGGCGCGCAAAGCTTCATCATTCATATACCTGAAGATCGGTTTGCGTCGGTATCCATTGAACAACCTGTCCAGATCGTCAAACTGACGGCGGCGGTTCTTAGACGCCCGGACGAGTGGGTGCAATTGGTAGCCTAATCCGAAAGTGCGCACAACCTGCCAGAAACGGATGACGTACGTTGGAAACAGCACCGGGTCGATCAATACCAGCGCCTGAAAGCGTTCCGGCTGGCGCAGGGCAGCCCGCAGAGCAACAATCCCACCGACTGAGTGGCCGATGGCGATCGACCTTCCAGTTGGATGCTCATCCAGAAAACGCAGGAAGTCATCCGTCAAGGGATGCCAGTCCTCAATTTCCTCCGGCTTGGAATCCGGCCAGAGAGGGCGCTGGCGCATGCAAATAACCTGGTAATGCTCTGAAAGCCTGCTGATCAGGGGTAGATAACATTCCGGCGGGTAGCCATTGGCATGAAGGAAGTGGACCGGCATACCTGACGCGCCGAGTGTTAAAGAAGGTATGCTCATCGAACCCTGCCACCTAATAACTTCCGTAGTTAATCTTTTCGCTGTAGCGTGCCTTAACCGTCAAACGTTTATGCGTTTCTGGACCAAGTTTCTGCCAGTATTCCTCCCGGTCTTTGACGCCATACACCCATTCATCCAGGTATGCCTTGACCGTTTCGGAATTATCGCTGATCTGGTCCCATTTCAGGTAGAAATCATTGTCCCGGTCATAATAGCCTTGAGCATAGGATGGATGTGCAGCGCCCGGGACATGGCAAACCGCGCTAACAATAAAGCCGGGGATGAGTGTCCGATTCGGGTCGGACCGGATGATCGCTTCATCTACAATTTCTTCCGCTGTCAGGATAATCCGTTTTGATGCGAAGGCTACTTCCTTCTGTTCACCAACGATACCCCACAGATGGGCATTCCCATCCTTGTCTGCCCGCTGGACGTGGATGATGGCAACGTCCGGGTTCAGTGCCGGGACGGTGATCACTTCGCGGCCTGAATACGGGTCGGTGACGCGCTTGATCAACGGGTTGGCACGTTCCAGATCCACAGCCCCGGTCTGGTTCATGGGCATGAATGGGAGCCCGGCAGCCCCGGCTTGCAGGCGCGAGATCATGCCAAAGTGGGAGTATTCTTCCCATTCCAGCCGGCCGGCTTCTAATTCCGCCCGCACGATGCGCAAGGACCCAACCCCGGGGTTACCCATATAGGAGAAGATCACCTTGCGGGCGCACCCGGCTGCCACCATCTGGTCATAGATGAGGTCCGGGGTGGCGCGGGCGAGTGTCAGGTCCCGCCTGCGCTGGCGGATGATCTCGTGCCCGGCGGCAAAGGGGATCAGGTGGGTAAATCCGGCTGCGTAGACGATGTCGCCATCGTGGACGAATTGGGAAACGGCTTCGGAAAGTGGAATAAGTTTGGTCATTTTTTCTGATCTTTCTGTGCTTGGTCATCTTCACGGCGTTGGCGGGAGCGCTGCCTTGCCTTGCGAATACTGGAGAAGCGCGTGGGCTCCGGGCGTGGCGCCGAGTGACGCAACCCAAAACCGAGAATAAAGGTTGCTACCGCAAAAAGGAGATAGAGAATGAGATGGCTGAATTCCTTGGCGAATGTTGCTCCGATAAAAAGGATGAGAAGCCCGCATCCAACCAGAATAAAGAAAGTCCCAAGACGCGGAAGCAAATTATTATTCATACCCCCTTATTATAGATGATTCTCACGCGGAGGTGTTTCCAAATTCATGCGTGGATATTCTTTTCCAAGTATCTAAGCACCCCCAACAAGATTACCGACACCATCACCAACAAAACCGAGAGTGCCAGGGCTACTCCCAGACTGCGTTCCAGGCCTAGATAAATTGCCAACGGCATGGTTTGGGTCTTTCCTTCAAGATTCCCGGCAAACATGATCGTCGCGCCAAATTCACCCAGCGCGCGCGTCCAGGTCAGGATGGTTCCGGTCAGGAGGGATCGCCATGCCAGGGGGAGCATAACAAACCGGAATAATTGCAGCTCGCCTGCCCCCTCAACGATTGCTGCTTCCTCCAACTGGGGATCGATCTCTACAAACCCGACCTTGGCTGAACGGACGAACAGCGGCGCGGAGACAAAAGTTTGCGCAATTACGACAGCTGCGGTAGTAAATGGCAGGCTGATCCCCAGTGGGAACAGCCATTGCCCGAAAACGCCCTGCCTGCCGAAGGCGATCAGGAGTGCCAATCCGGCCACAGATGGCGGCAGGACCACCGGCAGGTCTACCAGCAGTTCAAGGGCGGTCTTGCCGTGGAATTTCCAGCGCGCCAGGATGTAAGCGAGCGGCATCCCTGCCGCAATGGCCAGCAAGGTCGACAGGCTGCTGGTCAGCAGGCTCAATCGCAGCGCCGATAGCGCCGTCGGAGCAAGGGCAAAAGTAAAAAAGTTAGAGTTAAAGGATTTCCAGAAAACAGCGAAGATGGGAAGTCCAAGCAAAACCAGCAGAACCAGGCTGGGCAGGATGAATACCCAGCCTGATTTTCGATCAGTTGATAACCAGTGTCCCAAACGGTTCATTAGATACACGGTCTACGGGGTAATGGGGACAAAACCCCATTTCTTTATAATTGCCTGTCCATCCGGTGAAAGGACATAGGCAATAAAATAGGCTGCCAGGTCCGGCTGAGAGGCGCTTTTCAGCACAGCAATCGGGTATTTGGCGATGACATTATCAGCGGCTGGGAATTGAATGGTCTTCAGGTCAGGAGCAGCAACTGCATCCGATACATAGACGATCCCGGCGTCGGCCTCGCCGAGTTGCACTTTAGACAGCACAAGCTTGACGTCGGTCTCGTTGGAAACCAGGTTGGCCAGCACCTGGGTGCTGAGATCGGGAGCGAAAGCCGGGTCTTTATCCAGGTTGGCCAGGATCTGGCGGGCATATTTACCACAGGGGACGGTCGTGTCGCAAAGGACCAGTTTAATTCCCGGGCGCGCCAGGTCTTGCAGGGTCTGAATGTTGGCCGGGTTGTTGGCGGGCAGGATGACCAACAGGCTGTTGGTCAGGAAGAGTTGTGAGAAATCTGCCGCGATCAGTTTGTCAGTGGTGAGTGTGTTCATTTCCGTCATGTTGGCCGAAGCAAAAACGTCGGCAACCGCACCCTGTTCGAGTTGAGTGCGTAAGGCTCCTGAACCGGCAAAATTGAAGGTGACGCTTACGCCGGGATGGGTACCTTCGAAGTCCTTGCCTAATTCGGTGAACGCGGCCGTCAGAGATGCGGCCGCGAAAACGGTCAGTGTGCGAGGTTGCGCTGTGGCTATATGGAGGGCAGTAGGGACAGCAGTTGCTGGAATAGGAGTCGGTGGGAGAGGCGTCACTGCCTGTCCACAGGCAGCCAGCAAAGCAGCCACCAGCAGAATGGTGAGGGTAAAGCGTTTCATGTTTTCTCCGAAAAGTAATTTATTCCGGTTGGAAGTATTTTTGGCTATCGTCCAGCCATTCCAGCACTGTCTTCAACTGTTCAATGCGCAAGTCGATGCTCATGCGGTTATAGATTTGCTGATCAGGTAGATCGGTAAATCTTTTTTTTAGCCGTTTGATGTTACTTTCGGCCTCCGTCCTTTGCCTGCTGAAGGCTTGCATAAGTTTTTCAGGCATATACTGCTGAAGGAAATAAAGACGGGTGACAAACTCCATCCGGATGGCGCGCAGACTACCACTGCTATGGGTGTCGAGCCATTCCAAAAAGTGTTTGGTTCCTTGTGGGGTCATATGCAGCATCTGGCGGGGAGGCAGTTTTTCCTGGATTACTTCCTCGCCAGAAATATCCCCTTGCGCTTCCAACCGCTTCAAAATAGAGTAGGCTTGACTTTGACTGAGGTGCCAGACCTGCCCAAGGTCAGTGACCACCTTGCGGTGCAGGTCATAGCCGTGCCTCGGCCCAGCATAGAGCAAACCGAGCAAAGCCATTTCAGGGGATAACGTGCCAATATGGTGGGGTTTGTTATTCGCCATATATACTCTATGAGTGAGTATATCAAGTTGCGCTATTTTACACAAGGTTGGGACTGTATAATAGGATGGCTTGCATGAGAAATGAGGATGGATGTCTCTTTCCATTGCCTGATACGGCCGTTAAACTATATAATTGTAGGAACTGCGTAGTTTATTACCCTTTATCTCCCGGGAATACTTACAATCCGCTTAGAGCGGGTTCAGCGATCAGGGAATAAATGGAACAAATATCGAGAGGAGTTGCTTATGCGGCTGTATGTCGATAGCACAAAGTGTTCAGGATGCAACGCCTGCCGGGTGGCCTGTTCTCTTAATCTTTTTAGTGAGAACAACCCCAAGAAGTCAGCGCTTATCATCGAACCTCATTTCCCCGCACCTGGCTTTTACACCGTAAAGGTCTGCACACAGTGCGGTGACTGCGCCAAGGTCTGCCCGACCGATGCAATTAAGCAGGATGCGCAAGGAGCCTATTATGTAGACTTTGACGAGTGCAACCTGTGCGAGGCCTGCGTACCGGAGTGCCCGGAAGGGGTGATGTTTGTCCGTGCAGAACTGGCAAATACCGCCTGGAAATGCAACCTGTGTGGTGATTGTGTCAGCGTTTGCGGCACCAGCGCCCTGTGGATAGCAGAAATAGAAACGGTGACGGCTTAGGAGGCAGACATGAATGGCTATGCTGGAAGAATCCTGCGTGTGAATCTGACTACCGGCGCCATCACGAAAGAACCGACTCCTCCGGAGCTGGCGCGTGATTTTATAGGTGGGCGTGGTTTCGGCATTTATCTCCTGCTCAAAGAGGTTCCGAAGGGTGCTGACCCGCTGGGGCCGCAGAATAAAATATTCATCTCCAGTGGACCAATTTCGGGCATGATGATCCCCGGCGGTGGTAAATGCGACTGGACGACAAAAGCCCCGCTTACCGGCGGTTATGCCAGCGCATCGATGGGCGGTCATTTCACAGCTGAGATGCGTTATGCCGGATTGGATAGCATCATTTTGGAAGGCATCAGCCCGAAACCGGTTTACCTCTTCATTGATAACGACAAGATTGAACTGCGCGATGCCTCAGATTTGTGGGGCAAGAACACGTTCATGGTTGAAAAGCAGTTCAAGGAAAAACTCGGCGAAGAGTATCAAATTGCCGTCATCGGTCCCGGTGGTGAGAACCTGGTCCCGTACGCCTGCGTCAACCATGATTATGGTCGCCAAGCCGGTCGCGGCGGTGTGGGTGCGGTGATGGGTTCCAAGAAGCTCAAGGCGATCATCTTGCACGGGACAAAATCCATCCCCGTCGCGGATATGACCGCCTATCGTAAAGCTGGGATGGCGCTCTACAAGGCTTGCAAGGATGCCGAGGGCTTGAAGGATTGGTCGCGTTACGGCACCACTATTGTTGTTTCCTGGTGCGACGAGGTTGGCGCCCTGCCCACCCGCAACTTCAGCGCCGGTTCCTTTGAGAATGGCAAGAATCTCTATGCCCCGGTAATGCGTGAGAAGATCGTCATCACCGATAAAGGCTGCTTTGGCTGTCCCTCCCCATGCGGCAAGTATAGCCGTATGAAGAAATACAACAGCAACGTGGAAGGCCCGGAATACGAGACCATTGGCCTGTGCGGTTCCAACCTGGGTATTGACGACATTGAATCCGTGGCGCAAGCCAACCTTTTGTGCGACGATCTTGGCATTGACACGATCAGTGCCGGCAATTCCATCGGTTGGGCCATGGAATGTTACCAGAAAGGCATCTTTACCAAAAAAGATACCGACGGGTTGGACCTCACGTTTGGCAATGTCGAAGCGGTATTTACCCTGATCGAAAAAATAGCCCGCCGCGAAGGGTTTGGGGCATTGCTTTCAGAGGGCGTCAAACGCGCCTCCAAGAAAGTGGGACAGGGCAGCGAGAAGTTTGCCATCCATGTCAAAGGCATGGAACAGTCCGCCTATGCCACCCACAATGCCACTGCCATGCTCCTGGCCTACATGACCTGCGATGTAGGTGCGCACCACAACCGCGCTTGGGCCATCACTTATGACCTGCAAGTGGGGCGCGAACTGGTCGTCCCCGAAAAAGTGGCGCGTGTCATCTGGCTGCAGAACTTCCGCCCCATGTTCGATGTGATTGGCGGCTGCCGTTTGCAGTGGGTGGAACTCAGCATTGACCGTGAACTCTACGTTCCGGCTCTGGAAGCCATTACTGGCATCCACCGCTCTTGGGAAGATCTGGAGAAGGTGGGCGAACGAATTTGGAACCTCACCCGCCTTTATTGGGCCCGCGAGAACGAAGACTTCGGCCGAGTCTGGGACCTGCCTGCTCCGCGCTTTTACGAGGACGCCCCCACGAGTGGAGCCACCAAGGGCCAGATCACCAAAATCGAGGATGTCAACCTCCTGCTGGACATGTACTACGAGCAGCGCGGCTGGACCACCGACGGGCTGCCTAAACCCGAGACCATCGAAAGCCTCGGCCTGAAAGCGGTAGTCGCCTAGGATGACGGCTACCATTCGTCTCGGCGCTTCGCTCAAGAACTTGCTTGGAAGCCAGGCTGAGTTCATCGTCGAGCCGGGCCATAAAGTGCGTGAGACCCTTCTCTTGTTGGGTATCAAGCCCGAACTGGTGGCGATGGTTTCCGTCAATGATGAGATGAAGGATAAAGATTATATTATCCAGGAAGGGGATGCACTCCGGCTCATGGCCGTGATCGGTGGTGGATAAAAATTCCGGGACTGTCCAAAAAGCTTCTTAGAATTGATACAGACCACCAAATTTGGTGGTCTGATCATTTCTAATGTCCCTGATAGCTTCGAGATAATATCTCAGCTTAATTTCTTTGAACGAGCATCCTAGGCTGCTCCGCATTCCGGGTTAGGGTGCCACACCCCACAAGCGGATTGTCCCATCCAGTGATCCGGAGGCAAGGATTGTCCCATCAGGCGAGAAGGCTACGCCTTTTATCCAGGCTGTATGCCCGATCAGGGTGGCTAATGCCAGGCCTGTGGACATGTCCCATAATTGGATCGGTCCATAAAAGGATCCAGATGCCAGCGTTTTCCCATCCGGTGAAAAGACCACACTCGCGCCAGAATCGAGATTTCCGTGGGGGAAGGGCAGGGACGTACCTGTTGCAACATCCCACAGCCTGACCGTTCTATCCTTTGACCCGGATGCAAGCATCTTCCCATCCGGCGAGAAGGCGACACTATACACAAGATCCGTATGGCCGCTCAATGTGAACAATACCTTTCCGGTGGCAACATCCCACAGCTTCACCGTCTTGTCCGCCGAAGCGGAGGCTAGTACCTTCCCGTCTGGTGAGAAGGCTAAATTCCAAACTAACCCGGAATGACCGCTCAAGGTGTTTAAAAGTTTTCCAGAGGCGGGGTCCCATAACTCGATCATCTTGTCGAAGGATCCGGAGGCCAGTAACTTGCCATCCGGGCTGAAGGCCAGGCTGCTTACGCCAATCTTGAGCTCGCTGATGGTACTCTTTAGCTGCCAGGTGGACGCATCCCAAATTTGGATCCTTCCATCGCTCAATCCGCTTACCAGGGTCTTGCCATCCGGAGAAAAGGCCAGTCCGTCCACATTCTGCACACCCAGCGCGGAAGCATTCAGGGTCTGTACTTCTTTTTGCGTGGAGACATTCAACACCTTGATCAGCCCATCAAATGTTCCGCGCGCCAATGTCCGTCCATCGGATGAGTAAGCCATGCTAGCCACGTTGTGTGCATCCTGATCCATACTCTGTAGTACCTGCCCCGTAGACAAATCCCAAAGTTTGATCGTCCCATCTCCTGACCCGGAGGCGAGCATCTTTCCATCCGGTGAAAAGGCTACGCTACTCACCGCAAGTTTATGCCCACTCAAAATGTGCAGAACCTGCCAGGTGGAGACGTCCCACAAAGTGATGGTCTTGTCCAAAGAACCTGAAGCCAGCGTCTTCCCATCCGGTGAGATGGCCAGGTCGAAAATTCTATCAGCTTGCGGAAGTGTGTTTAAAATTTTTCCGGTCGCCACATCCCATACTTTGATGGTCTTGTCATATGAACTTGAAACCAGGGTCTTCCCATCCGCGGAAAAGACTGCGGAAAATATTGGATCCGTATGCCCGCTCAAAGTGTATAGTAACTTTCCGGTGGAAATATTCCACAGCTTAATCGTCTTGTCATACGACGTCGAGGCAAGCGTCTGCCCATCCGGCGAGAAGACAAGCGCGAGGACGAGATCCGTATGGCCGCTCAAAGTGTAGAGTACCATACCGGTGGTGATTGACCACAGTTTGATCGTCTTGTCGGACAGGGTAGTAGCCATGGTCTTTCCATCTGGTGAGAAGGCCAGGCCGCTAAATGTAAGGGTTTGCTCGCTCAAGGTTTGTACCACTGCTCCCGTGGCGACATCCAACAGCGTGATTGTCTTGGAGTCCTTCAGGAACGCTACCGTCTTGCCATCCGGTGAGATGACCGGGATATCCTTCCAGGCCTCCGTTGCGGTCGGGTGGATTGGGGCCAGAGAACTGGTATCGTAAAATTTAACACCGGCTGAGGTGGTTACAACCAGCCATTTCCCATCCGGGCTGTAAGACAAGTGGTAGAACAATGGATCGCCGAAACTGGCCAGTTGCACAACCTGAGCTGCGCTTGCCGGCCCTATCATAACCGAAGGCATGGGGTTGGGCGTGGCAGTCGGGGTGGGTAACGAGACCTGTGTTTGGGTAGGGCTAGTAAAGATGCCTGTCTTAGCAGGTCCGCTGCAAGAAACCAATAAGAAAAGAACAAGGAACAGACCAGGGATCATTTTCGCGTTCATATATCCTCCTTCTTACAAAAATCAGAATAATCGGGTCATATTGTTTTCGTGTGATATTTATAAATTACATTACTCAATAGAGATTATAACATTAATTATGACAAATAATATGATAAATATCATATAATCTTCCCCTAAAGGCACCACCTAGAGAAAACCTACATTATAATAAAAAAACTGGCAGTTCAATTGACCGCCAGTTTTTTGTTTCTACCTTTTTCCAATCTTTATTTTACCAATCTCTCCGGTTGCCTTTTTAGACAACCCCGCTGTTCTTCATGGAGAGCGGGTGTGTTCCCCTTCGAGATACCCAACGGGTATGACGGATTTGTGAGCAGCCCACCCTGCAATTTTCTATCGTACCCTCGTCTGGATTTGCTCGTGCATGTACAAAGGCAGGTAATAGCGCCCGCCGGAGTTCTTACCGCTTGAGCCGGAGGCCTTCCAACCTCCGAACGGCTGGAATCCCGGCCAAGCGCCGGTCGTGGCTCCCTGTGGACGGTTGGCATAGGCCACGCCAGACTCAATGTGGTCGAAGAACCACCCACTTTCCTCTTCGCTGCCAAAGAATCCTGCCGTCAGGCCGTAATTGACGTTGTTGGCTTCTTTCATTGCCTCATCCAGATTCTTGACCTTGCCGATGGTGGTGATGGGCAGGAACATCTCGTGCTTCCACAGTCGGTGGCTGAAAGGCAGATCGGTGACAAAGGTGGGCTGGCAGAAGTAGCCCTTGGCGAACGCACCCTCGGTCAGGACCTGGCCTCCTGTCAGGAATGTTCCGCCACCAGAATAGATCTCCATGCAGAAATTCTGATAATCATTATAGGAAGAATTGTTGATCACCGGTCCCAGGTAGACGCTGCGCTCGGTTGGGTCGCCGATGACCAATTTTTCGGTTATGTCTTTGAGACGGGCTCTCAGGTCATCGAAAACTGCCGCTTCCACCAGGACCCGCGAAGCCGCCGAGCATTTCTGTCCCTGGAGGCCAAATGCGGAGCGGACGATACCCAATGAGGCCCGATCCAGGTCGGCATGCTGTGAAACGATGACCGCGTTCTTTCCACCCAATTCAAGCAGGATCGGGTGCATCCAGTTGCAGGTCGAGAAATCGCGATAGATCTTTACGCCCACGTCGAAAGACCCGGTGAAAGTCACCCCGTCCACGGCGCAGGAGACGAGTGCCTTCCCCAGGGTGCTGCCAGGACCGCTGACGTAGTTGAGCACGCCTTCTGGCAGGCCGGCATCCCGAAAGCATTCCGCCAGCAGGCGCACGATCCAGGCCGTGTCGGTGGCGGGCTTTATCACCACCGTGTTACCGCTCACCAGGGCCGCGCTGGTGGGTCCGCCCGTCAGAGCAAAGGGGAAATTGAACGGACTGATCACCAACCAGACGCCGTAAGGCCGCAGGACCGATACGTTGCGGGATTCGAAACCCACCAGCGGGTCTCGGCCCATTTCGAAGATGTAACCCTGGTTGGCTTCCATCTGGTCGCAGCTATATTTGAGCAGGTCGGCGGTTTCCTGCGCATCGCCCAGTGATTCCATGCGGTTCTTGCCCACTTCCAACGACATGGCCGCACTCAGTTCGAACAGGCGCTCTTCGATCAAAGCTGCGGCTTTGCGCAGCAGGCGAACTCGTTCCTGCCAGGGGGTGTGGCTCCAGCCGGGGAAGGCCTTGCGGGCAGCCTCCATGGCCTGGCGGGCATGCTTTTCATTGCCCTTTTGCATCACAGCCAGGGTCCAGTCCTTGTTGATCGGCGAATGGTCGTCGAATTTTTCGTCAGCAAAAACGTCCTTGTTATTGATGATCATGCCATATTCTTTGCCGAGGCCGGCTTTTACTATCGCCAGTGCGGAGTCAAAGCGAATGTGCAGTTCTTCCGGCGGGTTGAACATGGTTGCGTAGGTAAGTTTGAATTCCATTTTTCTCAACTCCTTTGCGAGAACTTCCAAGCAACCTCGTTGTCTGGAAACGAAACAAAAAAAATAGTATAGTGCAGGCATGGGCCAATGTCAATGTAAACGGATAATTATTGTCCCAATTTTGATAAAATGTTAATGCCTTGAGCCCAGGGTCGGCAGTTTCATCGCTTTTTAATTGTTTGTGAGTATAATTTGCCAGATGAAATCCAATCGTCTCTCTTCCCTGGACCAGTTCAGAGGGTTCGCTATCCTGACGATGGCGCTGGCGAACTACATGGGTGGGGTGATCCTCATTCCGGCTTTCCTTAAACACGCTCCCGACATTGGCCTGACGGTCATCGACCTGATCGCCCCGTTCTTCATCTTTGCAATCAGTCTCACCTACGGGCTGTCGTTCCGGCACCGGTTGGAACGGGATGGCGCCTTCAAGACTTACACCCAGTTCTGCATCCGTTACCTGGTAATCATCGGACTAGGCGCTCTTATCTCGGCGGGTGAGACGGCTGTCGGTGAGAACACCACTGGGATCGACTGGGGCGTGTTGCAGGCCATCGGCATGGCTGGGTTGATCACCCTGGTGGTCATCCGCCTCCCGTCAATCTATCGCGGGCTCATCGGGGTGGGGATCCTGGTGGTTTACCAGGTCATTCTCGACCATTTCCTGCTCGACCTGACCCTGCGCTCCCCGCACGGAGGCTTGTTCGGTTCGCTCAACTGGGCGGCGATGATGATCCTCGGTACAGTGCTTGCAGACTTGTTCCATGGCCAAGGAGGCTTGAAAAAGGCTTTCCCCTGGGTTTCTTTGGCCGTCCTGGCGGTTGGGATCGGCCTGGCTTTCGTTTTACCGGTCAGCAAACACCGGGTCTCTTCCTCCTACGTATTGATCAGCCTGGGTGCCAGCGCGCTGCTCTTCCTGCTCTTCCACTGGTTGGCAGAGCGGTTCCATTGGAAGGGCCGCTTCCTGGTCGTTTGGGGCAAAAATCCATTGACGCTCTATTTTCTCCATTACCTGATCATCGGCGTTTTCTTCCTACCGGGCATTGAGGCAATTTACCAGGCCGCCCCGCTCTGGCTGGTGCTGGTGGAGATGACCCTCCTGATAGGCATTATCTCAGCGGTGGCCTACTGGTTGGACCGTAAGAACATCGTTATTTCCCTTTGACCGGAAAGGAAACCTGCATGCGTGTATTTCTCAAAAAAATGCTGTCAGGCTGGGGAAGGGTGATCCTGATCGCCTTCATCCTGGCAGGGGTTGCCTTCCTGGCGCGCCAGTTAAACCTGCCCGACCCTAGCGTACCTGTTGCAGACCTGAAGGCATTCCCGCTCGAAGGCTATCACCGCTTGCTCCTGCTCGCCCCGCACTGCGACGATGAGACGCTCAGTTCAGCGGGTTTGATCCTTGCGGCGCAGCGGGCTGGCATCCAGGTGAGAGTGGTGATCGCCACCAATGGTGATGGCTTTTTATTCGCCACCATGCAGGATTTCAAGAAGATTTATCCTCGGCCTGCAGATTTCATCCGCTTTGGCGAACTGCGCCAGCAGGAATCGCTGGCAGCACTGGCCAGGCTGGGGGTGACGCCCGATCAGGTCACCTTTTTGAGCTACCCCGACCGCGGCACCCCCGCCCTGTGGAACGATCATTGGGCGCTTACGGATCCCTGGCGCTCGCCTTACAGTGGCGATACCCAAAGCCCTTATCCGCTCACATACGACCCGCACTCGGTCTACGCTGGCGCCGATTACCTGGCTGACCTGAGTTCCATCCTTAAGTCTTACCGACCCGACCTGGTCGTTTACCCGGATCCCCAGGATGTACACCCCGACCACTGGGGGCTGAACGTTTTCACCCGCCTAGCGCTCACCCTGCTCCGCCACAACGATCCAACCTACACGCCGGTAGAATTGACCTATCTCGTCCACCGGCCAGACTACCCGGAGATCCGCGGGTTTTTGCCTCAGCAGAGCCTGACCCCTCCAGCCGTCCTTTATACACTCTTCCCCCACTGGTATCGCCTGGACCTGAGTCCCGCCGATACCGCCCTCAAAGGACAGGCGGTGCAGGCTTACAAAACCCAGTTACCGCTTTTGCACAGCCTGATGGATAGTTTCGTGCGCGCGAATGAGACTTTTGCTCCCGTCAGCGATGCGAACCTGGCGACCGCCGCCTTGGGTGACCCGAACAACCCCTCCACCTGGCTGGATGCGTCGGGCCAGCCTGTGGCACCGGTCGAATTGGATCCTGTCGGCGATTACACCACCCGCAGTATCCTGCCAGCCGGTGACCTGGTCGCCGTCTACGCCGCCCGGGAAGGGCAGGGCAATTTGAGGCTGTGCGCCCAGGTGCGGGAAGATACCATCCCCGAGATCACTTACGTCCTGCGGCTAAAGGCCATTACCGACAATGGCATCCTGGCTTTCAATGCCCGCACGGGCAAGCCTCCAGCCGGGTGGGCTCTTTTGCACCGCTCCGCTGCCTATGCCTGCGCCACGGTTTCGCTGGCCGACCTGGGGAATCCCTGGGCTGTCTTCGTGGGAGCTGCTACTGTGAGTGGAGGGCGAATTGAAGATGAAACCGGCTGGCAGATGGTCCATGTTAACCGGCCGTAACATGTTCCAGACCTGCTCATCCGTCCCCTTTAAACCACCGACCGGAAAGCCGTCTGCTGCATCAGGGGAGATACTGCCCTCTTCGAGGCGCCGATCAAATCCTACATGGAAGGCCGAAACGTGTTCCTGGAGGCCTTCTACGCCTATTACACCGACCTGGAACCGGAGCACGCCTAGGTAGCCTGGGTGGACGGGGAGGTGGTTGGCTTTCTCACCGGCTGCGCCGACACCTGCCTGCACAATCCCAGGCTGCGGAGAGCGACCATCCCGCGACTGACAGGAAACTTCCTGCGCGGCCAGTACCATTTTGGCGGGTGCTCCCTGCATTACATCGGCGGCTTGCTGGCAGGGCTGTTCCACCGGGAGTTCACGGATGTCGACCTGGATGTTTATCCCGCCCACTTGCCTATCATTGTGGATCCTGCCTGGCGAGGCTACAAACTGGGCCAGCGGCTGATGGAAGCCTACCTCGGGCAGTTGCGCGGATTGGGCATTTCGGGTGTTTACCTGGATACTACCAGAAGTGCGTGGAATCCTGGGTGACCCGGACCGATTCTCCTACCCAAGACCCACGCACTCGAACTGCTAAAGGTCCTTAACGAGGGTTGCCACTGCAAGTAAGACAAGCCCAGCCATTGCGAGCCAGAACGCGTATGGTGTAAGAACAGCAATCGACTTTAAATAACCAAGGAGCGCGAGCACACCTAGGATAATAGCAACCCACCAGGTGATGACCTTTGGAGGAGTAAGTTTCATTTTCAAATCTCCTTTCATAATTGACTTCGTTTAGATCGGGTCCGACATTTGGTCCGGGCTTGGCAGGGTCGGATAACCTGCTGGCGGAGGTACACGATAAAAGATCAATCTGCAGAACAGCCGATGGCTACTAACAGCCACGGAGTAACCTATACTGAGCAAGTATGTCCATAACCCAGATCCTGAGTTCCGCGTTATCGGCAGCTCGAACCAAGGAGGGCGCCTAGAATAATGAACACGATTGCCACTCCGATCAAGAAACCGAGGTTGTACTGCTTCCCGCCGTTGTGGACTTTGCACATTTGCACTTTCGGATTAATAAATGACATGACGAGCGTCACCGGCGATATGACCCCGTGCCAGATCCCCAGAAGGACCCCGGCTACCCGGGCGTGTTCATCGGCTGTATTGACCTGCGGGTTCGGGCCAGGCGCAGAGACCTGGATGCTTACGCCGGGTATGTTGATCTGGCCGTTGGGGACGGGTGTACCGGATTAAGTATTCGCGACAGGCGTATTGACTTGTACGACTGAGTCGGGACCGCAGCTCACAAGCAACCCCAGCAAGATAGACATTAAAACGAAAATCGATAGTTTCTTCAACTTATACCTCTGAATCCAACCTGATTGGTCTGCCCGAAAATGGATCATGGCAACCTTGAACTGTATAACCTTCATCTTAGCAGGATAGAGTCTCAAAAGCGTCACAAGGCTGCCCGGTGGGCAAACTGGTAAGTTGAAAGGCGTGAGTTTCGCCTCTGCATGGTTCTTGGTGGGGCGGGATGGTATACCGCCAGCGGATATAATAACACTATGCCTCTACAATTCACAGCGAGGATGATGGAGTCGTTTTCGAGGAACAGTAGAGGAATAATTCTCCCAGTATATAAACCATGCCGGGTTTCGTTGTACAATAAAAGCACCCACCTTTTCGGGGAGAAGCGCTCATTACGGCACCCGTAACGATATCGTGGATGGCGGGTAATGTCAGGATCAACACCGGAACAGGCCGGAGGATGGGAACACTGGCGATATAGGCGCAAATATACGAGGAGTCCAGATGAAAGAAAAGATCCTGTTAGATATCATCCTGTTGATCGCCAGACCAGCTGCCGGTAAGAGCGAGATCATCGATTACCTTAAAAGAGTGCCACTTGATCAAAGGGTGCAGCGTTTTCATGTGGGCAAATTCGACGAGATCGACGACTTCCCGATGATCTGGACCTGGTTTGAGGAAGACGCCCTGTTGGAGAAAATGGGGCATCCCCGGCTGCACACTGATCCGGAAGGGTATTTCATCGAGCACTATCTCTGGGATCTGTTAATCGAGCGGATCGGTTTGGAATACCAGAAAAAACTGCGGGATCTGCTGGAGGATGCTGATGGGTTCACAACGATCATCGAGTTCTCGCGTGGCACAGAGCATGGCGGGTATCACTCGGCATTTTCGCATCTATCCAGGCAAATTCTCGAAAAAACAGCGGTGCTTTACGTGGATGTCACTTGGGAAGAATCCCTAAGAAAGGATAGAAAGCGCTTCAACCCCGAGAAGCCAGACAGCATCCTGGAACATTCCCTGTCGGACGCAAAACTGGAACGATTATATAAAGAAATCGATTGGAAGGAGGTCAGCAAAGCTGATCCCCACTACCTGACGATCGAAAAGATCCGAGTCCCCTATGTGGTGTTTGACAATTCTGACGATGTGACGACCCAACGCGGGGATGCTTTCGGGATACGGCTCGAACAGGCATTGAAAAACCTGTAGGCACTTTACGAGAACCGGTCAGTGGGCTAATAAAAAAGAACATAACTTTTCATCCAACTTGTTGGATGAATGACTTGATAAAATCGGGTCTATGCTGCAGGTGACATTGAGAATTGCGGGATTGTGCAATATACTTAGGGAATAAAAGTCACCTCAGATTGAGTTGAGTCAATAGGATGTCTGGTGGTGGCTGGAAAGCGTAAATTTGGCCTAGCAATGAGTACGATCTGCTTGCTAAAAATAACCACATGCGAGAAAAAGGATCTACCCTAGGAGCATTAAAACATGTCCGAATTCAAGTTCGAAATTATCAAAAAGATGGGCGTGCTTTCCAAATCCTCTTCAGGCTGGGCCAAGGAGTTCAACCTGGTCCGTTGGAATGACCGGGATCCTAAATATGATATCCGTGATTGGGGTCCGGATGGTGGAAAAATGGGTAAAGGCGTGACCCTGTCCAAGGAAGAATTGCTGGCGTTGAAAGAGCTGCTGAATACGATGGAGTTATAACTCCTTTTGTAAGGAGGGAACATGAAAGAAACGATCGGTATTCCGCAATTCATCCGTGCAATCAGGCAGTTACCGTCGGACGAATCTGTGGTCGATCCTAAAGTGTGGTACACAACCCAGAAAGAACATTGGCTTGAGTGGCTGGAAGGGTACCAAGGCCCAGGCGGGTATGGCCGCAAAGTTGACAAGGAACGGGACGCCAGGTATGCATACAACCACATTGTCAATTATAAGATGCTGCTCTGGATCATCTCCGCTGCTGGGGTAAAACCAAGTTTAATCCACTCTGCGCGACGAGTCTCCGCCCATGGGTTCACCCTGCAACAGAAATCGGCAGGGATAAGGAAAATTGTGCCCTGGGAGGAATTGGCTGGTGCCCTTTGGGGTGAAAAGAGGCCTTAAATATCAATCCCGTCAACAAATTCATCGAGGTAATGGTTGACAAACTAGAACTTATGTTCTATACTATCCATAGGCAAGGGACGACCGCAAACATCGTCCCTTCCTGTATTTAATCTTCGCACCCTGTCAGCCGAAAAGATCCACCGCTGATAGGGATGGATAACTTATGCTCACAGCAGGGAGGTTGTTTGTTTTGTAAAAAACCAACAACCGAAAAGATTCCTGCCGCCACAGGCATGATTAAATATCAAGAAGCCCTCGAAGAAGACTCGGGGAATCGTAAGGGGTTGTTTGTTCCTCTTTTTTCCCCGAAACAAACAATTAGTTAAAGCGGCTGGAGGCCGCTTTAACTATTCCGACGACACGAGTCGACGGGATAGCTAATGTCTGGTCGACATTGTCCCAGCATGGGATTCGCCATATAGAGGCACGATATATTGTACCCCTGACGGGTCAACGTCCCACCCCACCCCTTACCGTCCCATCGGAGGTGTAATCCGAAAAGAGGCGCGGATTTTCGGCGGTCTTGGGATAAAATAGGATGAGAAAAAATCATGAATCCCACCTCCATTATCACTCTCACTACTGACTTCGGCACCAGGGACGGCTTTGTTGGCACGCTGAAGGGTGTGCTCTGGAGTATTTGTCTTGGCGCGCATATCGCCGACATCAGCCACGAAATTTCACCACAGAACGTGCTTGAGGGCGCATATGCCCTTTGGCGCGCGTACGCCTATTTCCCGTCCGGTACTATCCACCTGGCGGTAGTGGATCCCGGCGTGGGCACATCACGCCGCGCGATCGCCGCCCGGCTCGGAAGCCAGACCTTCGTTGGCCCGGATAACGGCCTGTTCACGCCCATGTTCGAGGATGCTGAAAAGAACACTTTGCCGCTGGAGATCGTCCACCTGACGAACGGGAAATACTTCCTGCCGGAGGTCAGCCGCACCTTCCATGGACGCGATATCTTCGCCCCAGTGGCGGCTCATCTTGCCAATGGCGTTCCGCTGGAGGAGCTCGGCCCTGCCATCCGCGACCCTGTTCGATTAAGCATGCTCAAGCCCGAAAAGACAGACTGTGGCTGGCGCGCCCATGTCGCCGTGATTGACGTCTTTGGCAACTGTACCACTGACCTACCGGCAGCCGCGTTGAGCGGACACGAACAGGTTACTTTCCATCTACAGGGAGGTGAGGTGCGCGGGCTGGTGGCCTCCTACGGACACAAGAAACCCGGCGAACTAGTTGCCCTGGTGGACAGCGAGAACTATGTCGAGATCGCCATCGTCGACGGCAGCGCAGCCAAAACCCTGGGCGTACAGGTTGGGGATGTGGTTGAGGTTGTAATATCGAAGCCTCATTCAGTTGATGGTGTTATATCGAGTGCCTATGATTGAGATGCCCCTTTCTGTCGAGAATTTATCCTTCCGATACCGCGACCGGCAATCTCCCGCCATCCGGAATTTATCCTTTTCGGCGAATCCTGGTGAGATTTTGTTGATTGCCGGCGCCAGCGGATGCGGCAAGACCACACTTATCCGTGCCATCAATGGCCTGATCCCGCGCTCCTACAAGGGCGAAATGACAGGCCGGATCTTATTATACGGTCAGGACACGGCTGGCTGGGCGCTCTCCAAAATCTCTCAGGCAGTTGGTACGGTACTCCAGGACCCGGAAAGGCAAATTCTTGGCTCGAAGGTGCTGCATGAGGTGGCATTCGGGCTGGAAAATCTTGGCTTGCCGCGCGACGAGATCTACCGGCGGGTGGATGTCGCCCTCGACTATCTGAAGATCGCCCCACTGCGCCTGCGCGAGACCTTCAGCCTGTCGGGCGGGGAAAAACAGAAACTGGCCCTGGCGGGGGTCCTAGCAATGCGCCCCTCCATCCTGCTCCTGGACGAGCCGCTGGCCAGCCTCGACCCGGCTTCTGCCTACGAGACCCTCGACATGGTACGCCGCCTGGCCGATGAGGGGATGACCGTTCTGATGATCGAGCATCGCGTCGAGGATGTCATGCGCATCCGCCCGGAGAGGGTGATGTTCATGGTAGATGGGGCCATCCAGTACCTCGGTCTGCTGGACGGATTGGGGGCAGTGGTGGACTACCGGGATGTGAAACTCCCAGCCAATGTCATCATGCACCGCGCCAAGTCGGACCCACCTCCGGTAAAGATTAATATCCTTCCGGGGGTTTCGACCGTGACTGGCAAAAGCGAGGCAGAGCCAAATTCCGGACTTGAGACCATTGTGAGATTCGAGAACGTTGCTTTTGGATACGACGAACGGGAGGTACTGCACAGTATCAACCTAGAGATCAAGCGCGGGGATGTGATTGCCGTGCTTGGGCCAAACGGGGCGGGCAAGACCACTTTCGTAAAACATGCCATCGGCTTGCTCAAGCCGAAGTCCGGGCGGGTGTTGGTGGAGGGGCGCGACACAAAGGAAGCCAGCGTAGCGCAGATTGCCAGTACCCTCGGGTATGTGTTCCAAAGCCCCAGCCACATGTTGTTTGCCCCTACCGTGCGCGAGGAACTGGCCTTCGGCCCAAAGAATCTCAGGCATCCGAAAAGCGAGATCGAAAAGGAGGTGGTGGAAGCACTCCGGATTGTAAACCTCGAAGACAAGATCGACGACCCTCCGCTGGCGCTCTCGTTCGGTCAGCAAAAACGGGTCAGCATCGCGGCCATCTTGGCGATGCACTCACGCATCCTAGTTATGGATGAACCCACCGCTGGCCAGGATTACCGGAACTACATGAATTTCATGGATGCTATCCTGCAATTACCCGGATTCGAAGCCATTTTGTTTATTACGCACGACGTTGACCTGGCAGTCATTTATGCCAACCGGGTGCTGTTGGTGGCGGATGGTAATCTAGTGGCCGACGGTTCACCACATGAGGTGCTGGGTGATGCCAAGCGGCTTGAAGACTGCCGCCTGGTACCATCGTCCTTGCTGGCTGAGAACCTGAAAGGCTGGCCGCGGACAAATCGGTTCCTACGCGCCGAAGAGCTGGCGCATGTTTAATTCACGAATTCAGAAGAGGAGAAAAAGATGAAAAAGATCGTTGGTGTTGTTGTCGCACTGCTGGTCATCCTGGTGATCATCTGGGGGGCCATCCTAATAGGCAACCAGTTCGGTATCAGCCAGTTACAGACCGGCGAGAACCCGCTGCTGCGTTTTGTCTTTGTGATCGTTGGCCTTCTGATCGCTTTTGCCGTCTATCTCAGTACCCGTGAGAACAAGATCTGGGAAGTTGGCACCCGCCAGGTAGTCTGGATGGCTATCGGCGCTGCGCTGTATGCCATCTTCTCCTGGCTGTTTAACGGGACGGTGTTCATTGTGCCGTCGCTGAGCCAGGTATCCCTGCGCCCGGCCATTGCTATTCCGATGTTCTTTGGCTATGCCTTTGGTCCGGTGGTGGGCTTCTTCTCGGGTGCGGTCGGAAACATGTTTGGTGATGCTTTGACCGGGTTCGGTCTCAGCCCGCAATGGTCGATCGCCAACGGCCTGGTGGGTCTCATCGCAGGCCTACCCCTGCTCTTCAGTGATAAGAAGAAAAGCCTGGATACTATCCTGATCGCCGGTGGTTTGCTGTCCATATTAGCGGCGGTTGTTTATTTCGTCAACCGCAGCCTGCCCAACATGCTCTTCTTTGACCCCGCCAACAACATCTTCGGAGATGCCAGAATCAGCCTGTTTGCCGGCATTTCGATCATCGTTGGACTCGTCCTGGTGGTTGTTGTCCGGTTTGCCTTTGGTAAGAACATCGATATTGCCACGGCGGTTACTTGGGCCATGCTTGGAAATGTCCTGGGTATCGGCTTTGCAGCCATCTCGGATATCTGGATCAATGGCTACAGCCCGGCAGCAGCCATTGTCGGCGAGTTCCTACCGGCAGCCGGCCCCAACCTGATTTTTGCTGCCATCCTAGTCCCGCTATTGGTAGTTGCCTATGCTGCCGTCCAGAAACAGTCTGGACGCTAACAATCGCTTACAGCTCGACAGGGGGCAAAACCCCCTGTCGAGCAAGGCGGAAACATGCTAGTCAATTGGCGCTACCGCAAACGCAAATCCCTGATCCAATGGTTTGACCCACGGGCATGGATCATTTTCTATGGGTGTTACCTGGTCTCCACACTCTTCTTCTGGGATATTCGCTTTTTACTGCCATTCCTCGGCCTATCGGTGGTGGTGCTCCTAACCTCTGGCGTGACTTGGAAGGAAATTCGGCGCGCTTTCCTTTTCATCATTGGATTTGTTTTTATTTTTACGATCCTGACCTTCCTGACCGGACGCGGTGGCTCGGAAGTTTATAAAGATGAACACATCATTCGGGAGTTCCGCGCCTCATTTTCGATTCTCGGTTGGACACCAGTCCTGAAAGTGACCGTCGAACGGGCTTTCTTCGCGGTAAGCCAGTTTGCGCGCGTCTTTGGCATCGCGGTGATGACCATCCTGGTACCTTATTCGCTCGACCCTTCATTTTATGGCATCACCTTCCGCGGCCTGGGCTTACCAGACAAGATTGCATACGCCATGGACCTTACCATGCGCTTCATACCCACGTTCGGGCGCGACTTTCAACTGACGATGGATGCCCAGCGGGCGCGCGGATACGAGCTGGATAAAATCCGTGGCGGGTTGATCGAGCAGGTGCGTAAACTTGGTCCACTGATGGTTCCGGTCACAATCCATGCCATCATCGGCTCGGAAGATATCATCGATGCTATGGACCTGCGGGCTTTTGGCATTGGTCCGCGCACTTGGTTGGAGCAGCTGCATTATCACACTCGGGACCGGATTCTTATTGCATCCGGTATCCTCCTTCTAGTGGTTTGTTTTGGGCTGTTGTTATTTGGTTATGGCAACTTCTGGGTTCCGGATTTCTGGCTGAGGCTGGCGGGAGGATAAAATAAAAAGCCTGCACCAAGTCGGTGCAGGCTTTTGCGTCGCGTACAGAACTGGTCTTATTTGGCCGTGACGAAGATCACCGCCACCATTCCAGCGCCGGTATGAACGGCCAATCCCGGATAAATGTCGGTGAAAATGACATCATCAGGGCAGGGCATGGCAGCACGTAAAAGAGTCTCGAACTGGTACGCCGAATCGCGGGCTTTGACATTGAGGATGGCCATCTTTTCGATCTTGCGCCCGGCGGCTTTCTCGACCGAAAGTTCGATGGCGCGGTTCCAGGCTTTTCCCTGGGTGCGGATCTTTTCCAGGAGTTCCAGCTTGCCGTTCTGGAGGGTCAGGACAGGTTTGATATCTAAAAGTCCGGCCATGCCGGCCGCAAGGGCGCTGACGCGGCCACTCATGGCGATGTATTTCAACGAGGCGAGCGCTCCGAAGACATATGTGCGACTGCGCACGTCCTCTGCGACTTTTATTGCTTCCTCAATGGAGGCACCCTTTGCAACCGCTTCGGCAGCTGCCAGGACCATGTAACCCTGTCCCATGGAGAGGCTGCAGGTGTCCACCACATCGATACGCTTGCCGGGGAGCATTTCTGCGGCCTGCCGGGCGGAGGCATATGTGGCGCTCATGGCGGTGCTGATATTGAAGCACAGCAATGAGTCCGCGCCGGAATCGAAGGCCTTCTTAAAAGCATCAACGAATTCTCCCGGGGAAGGGGCCGCTGTGGTGGGCAGTTTCCCTTCCCGATCTATGCGTGTAAAAACGGTATCGTTGTCGATCTCATAAGCATCACGGTAGGAATCATGGCCAAACTGGATGATGATGGGTACCTGGATAATGCCATATTTTCTGGAAAGGTCAAAAGGTAAACTGGAATCGGTATCGGTAATAATGGCAATACGAGACATTTGTTCCTCCGCAATAGGTTAATATATTTAACACGATGGGCTGCAACAAGGTTCGCCAATCTTATCATTCAAGTGCAGGCTGTACCACCCTCAAAACACATACAATGCCGAGGGATCTGATCCCCAGGTAAAACTCATTTTAACTTGACAACAAGGAGCGTTTTGGTGTATATTTAGTTTTATTACCCCACCCCCACCGGGGGGGGAGGAGAGAAAGATGAAGAATGAAGAAACTATGCTACGGCTGAAAACGATCGATGGCCATCTGCGCGGGGTGATCCGTATGATGGAAGAAGATGCTTATTGCATTGATGTGATCCGGCAGATCCAGGCGGTACAAGCGGCGCTGAACAAAGTCAGCGCGGGCATCCTGGAGAACCATCTAGGTTCGTGCGTGACGACTGCCATCCGTGGGGAGGACCCTGCGGAGCGGGAGCGCGTGTTGAAAGAGATCACGGACGTGTTTGAGACCGCTACGAAAGTGTAGCGTTACCCCCACAAATCCTAAAGGAGAAAACCATGAATACAGTTACTTATAAAGTCCCTGCCATTAACTGCATGCACTGCGTACACACGATCCAGACCGAGGTCGCTGACCTGGCAGGCGTCAAGTCGGTTAAAGCGGATGCTAACAGCAAACAGGTCGAGATCGTCTTCGATGCACCTGCGGACGAGGTGAAGATCAAAGCCCTACTAGCAGAGATCAATTACCCGGTTGCAGTCTGAAAAACCCGCAACTTTGGGGCACAGACCAACGTGCCCCAACGCACTTATTGATTATTGGTGAAAAATGCCTGAAACAAAGCAAGTGACTCTCCCCATTACCGGTATGACCTGTGCCAACTGCGTAGCGACGGTCGAACGCAGCCTGAAGAAACAGGAAGGCGTGCAGACAGCGGTAGTCAACCTGGCATCTGAGCGAGCTACAGTGACGTACGACCTGTCAGCGGCGGGATTACCGGACATACTGGCCCGAATCGCGCGCGCCGGTTACGGCGTGGCAACCGGTGAAGCGGACCTGGCCATAAAGCGCCTGGCAGACGATAACGATGCGCGGCGCCTGGAAAAAGCCCTTGCCAAGCTTGAAGGTGTGCTCGAAATCTCGGTCAGCCTTACCACCGAACGGGCGCGGGTAAAGTACATCCCGACGGTGGTGAGCCAGTCCGAGATCAGGGCAGCAGTTGCCCGCTCCGGTTTTGAAGCGGTGGAGATGGGAGGCGAAGCTGAGGATGCTGAAGCCAAAGCGCGCGAAGACGAGATTCTTGAGCAAAAACGGCTCCTTGTAACCGGTCTGATCTTTACAATACCGCTGTTCCTTTTCTCAATGGGAATGGATTTCCGCATCCTACCAGTAATGTGGATGGAGCAGGTTTGGCCGAAGGTCTTAATGTTCGCCCTGGCGACGCCAGTTCAGTTTTACGTGGGCTGGCAATATTACATTGGCGCATATAAAGCGTTGCGCAATGGCTCTGCCAATATGGATGTGCTGATTGCCATGGGCTCGTCGGTGGCGTATGTCTATTCCATCGTTGTGATGCTGGGGCTGCTATCGGGGCATGTCTATTTCGAGACCGCGGCGGTCATCATCACTCTCATCCGGCTGGGCAAGTTCCTGGAAGCGCGGGCGAAAGGACGCACCTCGGATGCCATCAAAAAGTTGATGGGGTTGCGCGCCAAGACCGCCCGAATTATTCGGGAAGGCGTCGAGGCTGAGATCCCCATCGATGAGGTTAAAGTGGGAGATCTGGTGCTTGTCCGCCCAGGCGAGAAAATCCCGGTGGATGGCGTGGTTATTGAAGGCCGTTCGGCCATAGACGAGTCGATGTTGACGGGTGAATCGCTGCCGGTTGAAAAAGGACCTGGCGACCCGCTGATCGGGGCGACTATGAATAAACTGGGTTTGCTCAAATTCGAGGCCACCAAAGTAGGCAAAGCGACCGCGCTGGCGCAGATCGTCCGTCTGGTTGAGGAAGCCCAGGGCAGTAAAGCGCCCATCCAAAAACTGGCTGACCAGGTCTCGGCGTGGTTCGTCCCGATGGTGATCGGTCTGGCAGCGCTGACATTCATGCTCTGGTATTTTGTGGCCCCTGTCAATCCGAATGTAGCCCAGTTCACACGGGCGCTGATCAACATGGTAGCGGTGCTGGTGATCGCCTGCCCCTGCGCGATGGGCCTTGCCACGCCGACTGCGGTCATGGTTGGGACAGGAAGAGGTGCTGAACTTGGCGTGCTCTTTCGCAACAGCGAAGCCCTCGAGCGTGCTGGACGTGTGACAGTGGTAGTGCTGGATAAGACCGGTACCATCACCAAAGGCGAACCTGCGGTCACGGATATCGTGACGACAGACGACGGGGGATGGACGAAAGACGAGTTGCTGCGTCTGGCAGCTTCAGTTGAAAAAGGTTCGGAACATCCGCTTGGGGAAGCCATCTGGGCTGAAGCGACGAGGCGCGGTTTGAACTTAAGCGAACTGGCTGGTTTCAAGGCGGAAGCAGGTCACGGCGTGACAGCCGAAGTGGACGGACATGCGGTCGTAGTGGGAAATTTACGAATGATGGATGCGCTCAGCCTCCCCCTGAACGGACTCGCTCCCGAAGTGGAACGTCTGCAATCGGGAGCCAAGACTGCCATGCTGGTAGCAGTGGATGGACAGGTACGCGGGATCATTGCCGTGGCCGATACCGTCAAAGATGGCTCGGTCGAGGCAATTGCTGAACTGCATCGCATGGGATTGAAGGTGGCGATGATCACCGGTGATAACAAAAAAACAGCCGAAGTGATCGCCCGCCAGGTAGGTATTGATACAGTATTGGCTGAAGTGCTGCCGAATGGCAAATCAGCTGAGGTAAAAAAGCTGCAGGAATCTGGCACAGTCGTGGCGATGGTTGGTGACGGTGTCAACGATGCCCCAGCACTGGCGCAAGCAGACGTTGGACTTGCGATCGGAACCGGTACGGATGTGGCCATGGCTGCTGCCCCCGTGACGCTCATTAGTGGCGACCTGCGTGGTGTGGCGAGGGCAGTAGCCCTCTCGCGCAGCACACTCCGAACCATCAAGCAGAACCTGTTCTGGGCATTCTTCTACAACATCATCCTCATCCCTGCGGCAGCGTTGGGCTATCTCCAGCCTATGCTGGCCGCCCTGGCGATGGCTTTCAGCAGCGTATTTGTTGTCTCCAACAGCCTGCGGCTGAGAAAATCAAAAATCCAGTGAAAGCAGCTCCTTGCTGCGGTGGAAAAGGGCGGTTACCAGGCTTTCCCTGAATGATCTGACAACAGTCGTTATAAAACGTCCCCATCAAAACAGAGCTGGGGACGTTTGTGTCTTTCATGAAATGAAATGCAAGGCGAAAAGATGGTTGTCGTAGGTAATCGGGACCATTACAACAGATGTAGAAATATTACCTCCGGATTTCTTTTTCCATGTTACCTTGATATTCGCAGGTATCATTCTCTCCATTGCCTGTTGGTAAGCCGTTACCAGGGTTTCCTGGCTGCTCCGCTCAACGAATAGCTCGGGAAATGAACCTACCACTTTGGCCCATTCCTCAGGCGAGGGGTATCCCAACAGGGAGGCAAATTTCCCATTACAAACCTTGTGGATATCATCTAAATAGATATATATCGCTTGTTCCGATGAATCAAGAATACCCTTCATCTGTTTTGAAATCCCCTCGATAAGCTCTTCATGATATCGCTCTTCACTTTTCATTATGACCTACTTTCTCTAAATTGTCATAATTATAGCCGAACTTGAGACAATTAGCAAGGTTGTGGGTTCTCCGGTTATCGCTCGGTGAAGAAGGTGAGGTATAACGCCTTAGGGATGTAGAAAACCAAAAGACGAAACCCAAACTCCCCGTTGCGATGAAAGTGAAGGGAAGTATAAGTTTTCAAGAAAACGATTGCAAGGTTCTTATTTTGCCCGCGCTACCCAAAAGCAGGTGTATACTTGCCGCTTGCAAAGGAGGCTGTGGGCATGAATAAAGGTATCTGGTACGCCCTCGGGGCGTACATTTTCTGGGGGTTATTCCCAATCTACTGGAAACTTTTGGCGAGTGTCCCGGCCTTGCAGCTTTTGGGCCACCGTATTTTCTGGTCTTTTCTTTTACTGTTTGGTATCGTTATAGTTTCCCGGCAGGGAAAAGCTCTCAAGGCCGCGCTGAACTGGCGCGTTGTGCTCATCTACGCGGTTGCGGGGATCCTCATAGCGATCAATTGGCTGACCTATGTGTGGGCGGTGGGGGCGGGGTTCATCGTTGAAACCAGCCTGGGTTATTTCATTAACCCCCTCTTGAGTGTGCTGCTCGGGGTGATTTTCCTGCGTGAGCGCTTACGCCCGCTCCAGTGGCTGCCCATTGGCCTGGCAGCAGCGGGAGTACTCTACCTGACCTTTGCTTACGGTGCATTACCTTGGGTGGCTCTTACGCTAGCGGTCTCTTTTGGCTTCTACGGATTGGTTAAGAAGACCGCGCCACTGGGGGCTCTGCCTGGCCTGACTTTGGAAACCGGCATCCTGTTCCTACCAGCGCTGTTTTTTTTGGTTTTTTCCCAATTCACCGGGACGGGTGCTTTCCTGCATTCGACGACGCTCTCGGATGTGATGCTGGTTGGTGCGGGATTGGTAACGGTGGTCCCCTTGATGATGTTCGCCCTAGCGGCGCCACGGATCTCTTTGACCACGATCGGCGTCCTCCAATACGTCAACCCGACCATGCAATTCCTGCTGGGTGTGCTGATCTTTAAAGAGCCATTCGACCATCACCGGCTCATCGGTTTTGGAGTTGTCTGGGTGGCGTTGATCCTATTCGGAGTGGAAGGTTTTCTGGCACAGCGCAGGTCCAGGGGGCTAGCAATCGCGGATTGAATCAAATTGCGGACGAAGTTCTCGTCCGCAATTTGATTCTTATTGGGGGATCGGTTTAATTGCTCTGGGGCTGAGCCGGGTGCTTCCGCAAAGCCGAGACGACCAGCAGGATGCCCAATGCAAGGACAATAACCGGACCGATCAGGCGCGTGATCCACAGCGATGTAACCAGGAGGGTGGACATGGCCGCGAAGGCCAGCCCAGCGAAACCGCACAAGATGATCCCGGCTACTTTCACCCCTTCGATCCTTTTGGACATGCCAATGAGAAGCAATGGCAAACCTACCGCGAAGGGCTCCACCGTCCATAATACAGCCCAGGAACTCCACCACCCGGTGGCGGCGCAGAATTGCAGCACAAGACCGGTAAGACCAATGATGGACGCCGGAATCATCAGCCAGGGAACGTTCAAGAAAATGGCCATCAAGACAAAGCCAAGCCCCACGCTGATCACCTCCAGCGGCCACAGGAATGCCCAGATGTGCCAGCTGCCGGTGATACTTGCGATGAAGAGCAGGACCCCCGTGGTGAGGGTCGGGATGCCGGGAATGAACAAACCGCTCAAGCCCCGCACCTTAGAGAAAATGAAGGGGGGCAGGCAAAACAACAGCCCGGCACCTACCACGAAGATTGGCCAGGCGCGAAAGCCAAGCAAGAGTCCATTCCCGACCACCCGGATGAGCAAGTTGCCGGCCAGTGCCAGCATACCCAGCAAGATCAGGGTCACACCGAAGAGAAGAGAAGTCTTTTTTTGCATTTGAACCTCCTTAAGGTTCTATTGTAAATGGGCCGCGTTGAACAAAACTGGCGATATATGCTTCCAGTGAATGAAATATGAAGCCTGATGAAACAAACGCGTATTACCTGGAGAGAATCCCGACTAAAAGTGATATTACGAAGACGATCCCGGACAGAATAAGCAATATGTTACCGCTCCGGCGCGTCAACCAAAGACCGCCTGGCCCACGACGTTTGAGCAGGAAAGGGGCAATGATACAACCGGCAACCAGAAGCGGTTCCAAAGGCCAGAGAAAAGTCCAGTGCTGCCACTTTCCGGTCAGGGCGAAATACGAAAACAAGAACCCGTTTCCAAGCACAATTCCCCCGGGAATCAGCAACCAGGGGCTGGGAAGGGATACCATCAGAGATGCCAGTAAAACCCCGACTACTACTAATTCCATGGGCCAAATGCGCCCAAAGACCTTCCAACCAAAGATCCCGCCCACCCAGAGCATGAGCATGTTAGCGATCACGATCCCTGTCACTGAAGAGAGCACTGCGCCGCGCACATTTTTCGGACGCACCTCAGTCAAGCCGGAAGGAGGGGTCAAAATGGTTTTGGCCTTGTCGATAAGTTCGCCGGTTTTGGTCTTAGTTTGAGTGTAATTTCTGCCAGTGGTAGTATTGGTATCACCGGAAGCAAAACCAGTATCAGGGATCTGCTGCCGGGCCAGGCCGGAGAACACAGCCACCGCGGCAGGCCGGGTTGATGAACTGGAGCTTGTCTGCGGGAGCGTGATCGTCTCAGGGATCAGGATCCCGGCTTCCTGAGCGGCACTCGTCAGCGCTTCGGCCATGGCTGCCGCACTCTGGAAGCGATCATCCGGTCGTTTCGCCAGAGCCTTGAGGGCAACGCGCTCGAACGGTTCCGGAATGCCTGGGTCAATATTGCGCGGCATCGGTAAGGGATCGTTAATATGCTTCATTAAAATTGCAAGCGGCGTATCAGCATCGAAGGGAACGGTGCCGGTCAGAGCCTCGTAATAAGCAATTCCCATTGAGTAAATATCGCTCCGTGCGTCGCAGTGCCCATCCAGACCTTGTTCGGGAGCCATATAACTCAGGGTGCCCATCAGCGCGCCTGAGACGGTGTACTGTGTCCCACCGACGATCTGGGCGATTCCAAAATCGGTCAGCACAGCCCGGCCGTGCCTGGTCAGCATGATATTGGCAGGTTTCAAGTCCCGGTGGATAATTCCTTCACCGTGGGCGTAGGACAGTCCATCCAGAACATCGCTAAAGATGCGCACTGTTTCTCCCACCGGCAGGCGTTCGCTGCGTACCCGGATGGCATTCAAATAAGCCTTGAGAGTATCACCTTCAAGCAGTTCCATGACCATGTAATACAGGTCGTCTTGCACGTCGAAGTCATAGATTTGGACAATATGGGGGTTCCGTAAAGCAGCCACTGCGCGCGCTTCCCGGCGGAAACGGGCCAGGAACTCCACCTCTTCTACCAAGTCGGAGCGCAGGATTTTAATCGCCACATAACGGTCTAGCTGCGGATGGTAGGCTTTATAGACCTGAGCCATCCCGCCACGTCCCAACGGCTCGAGAATACGGTATTTACCGAGGTTTTGACCTTCCAGATAGATGGGAGCCATTTTGTTTTTCTTTGCGCGTTTTGCTGCCATAAGTTTCATCTGATGAAGATGATACCTGAGGCAGAGGAAATCAACCTATCAATTGGCTAATATCGGGCTAACGGGTTGCGATGAGGAGTTTATCAAATCGGTGGAATAGGGTTGATACAAGTAATGCAAAAGTTCAGGTTCTTATTTTTTTGAGCCAGGTATGTATTTTCAATATTTAGGCAGTCATCAGTTTGTATCCAAGCCCGCGCACGGTGAAAAGTAATTGCGGGCTGGCCGGATCGAGCTCAATGCGTGTCCGCAAACGGCGGACCAGGTTTTCGATTTGATAATCAAATATGCCACCAGCCTCATATTCAGGCCAGACGGCATGACCAATATCATCTTTCGAGCAGACCTGGCAACGGCGTTCGTAGAGATAGGCCAATAATAGGTATTCCTTGGGTGATAGGCTGACCGCTTTGCGGTTAACGCGCACCACCCCAGCAGAAGTGTCCACCTCCAGCTCGGGGACGGGGTTTTCGCGCGTGGTAGTATCAGGGTCGTGGAAGATGAACGATACGTCACCCACTTTGACGCTGTCACCGTCTCGGAGGTTCATCGCTGTGACAATGCGTTCCCCGTTCAGGTAAGTCCCATTGGTGGAACCCAAGTCTTCCACAAACCAGTGACGTCCCTCGCGGCGGATGCGGGTGTTCTCGCGTGAAATACTCTTACTGGCGATGACGATATCGCATTCCGTAGCGCGTCCAAGGACAGCGGTTTGCGCTGGCAGGTGATGTTCCAGACCATTGGGGTCGGTGAGAAATGGACCGGCATTATCTAAGGGCATAGCGTTCTCTTTTCTTGGTAATTATACTCGCAAGGATTATAATTACTGCCAATCGCGCTTATATTTCTTTCTATAAAGGAGATGAAAATGACCAAGAAGAAGCCAGGAGTAATCGGGATCCTGACGGGCGGCGGTGACGTGCCGGGGTTGAATCCGGCTATCCGCGCCGTTACCATCCGGGCAATACGCGAAGGGTACCAGGTGATCGGACTGAAGCGAGGCTGGGGCGGGTTGGTGGATATTATCCGCGAGAAGGATGCCGATAACACTGACAATTTTCAGGTCCTTACCGAAGATGTCGTCAACAAAGCCGGGCGGACGGGCGGCACCTTCCTGCATACTTCCCGGACGAATGCCGCCAGGGTCAAGAGAGAAAATGTCCCGGCCCATCTGGCAGAGAAATACAATGAAGAACGCAATGACCTGACCCCGGAGATCCTGAAGAACCTGGATTTCCTGGGTATCGATTATCTCATCCCCATCGGCGGGGATGATACGCTGAGTTATGGCGTCAGGCTCTACAAGGAAGGCTTCAAGGTTGTGGCCATCCCGAAAACAATGGATAATGATGTGCCTGGAACCGACTACTGCATCGGCTTCAGCACTTGCGTCACCCGCACGATATCCCTGATCAACAACCTGCGCACCATTGCCGGCTCGCATGAACGCATGATGGTGCTAGAGGTCTTCGGTCGATACGCTGGTTTCACAGCCATGCTGCCTACGATGGCAGGCGCAGCCCACCGCTGTGTGATCCCCGAGTGGAAGTTCAACATGGATCGCCTGACCGAACTCATGGTGGCAGACCGAAACCGTAACCCAAGCAAATACTCCATCGTGCTCGTCTCGGAAGGCGCCAAGTACGAAGGCGGCGAAATGGTCTTCAAGGACGGGGCCACCGATGCCTTTGGGCATGCCAAACTGGGCGGAATCGGCGACACGGTTGCAGCGGAACTTCTCAAACGGTCATCCCAATATAATAAGGGCGTGACGATCAATATCATCAACCAGAATCTTGGTTATATGGTGCGCGGGGGCGATCCGGACGCGGTTGATTCAATTGCCCCGATGGCCTTTGGCAACCTGGCGCTTGACCTGCTCCTGAAAGGCATTCACGGGCGGCTGGTGGTGCTCAAGAACGGCCGTTACGATAACGTTCCGCTGGATGTAGTTACAGGTTCGAAGAAGGTGGTTAATGTTGAACAGTTCTATAACACGGATCGTTATCGCCCAAAGTATGAAAGCTTCGAGATGAAGCCATTGTTTATCATGACCAGCGAAGGTTGACCGAAGAGTATATAAACAAAAAGAACCCCGAAGCAATTCGGGGCTCTTTTTGTTTATGGCAGAATCACGCCGTTCTCATGATCAGGATGATAAGCACAGCGGCGCAGGAAAGGATGCAAGTCAGTAAGACGATAGTCGTTGCAATAATCACGGCTTTGCTATGATCTTGGCCTTGTTGGGGTGTGATAGTCTCGTCCATTTCAGCCTCCAGAAGAGAGAACCGGTTAAGTTAATTAATATACGGTTTTTCCCTGCACAGGTTGCGTCCTGGATTGGTTGCTTTGAGTCTAAATAAAAACCGCGCCAAATGGCGCGGTGAATAGTTTGTGGTTGAAGTTAATTCTATAGTTTAAGTATCAAGCCCTGGCAGCAGCCAATTCAACCTGGGTATATTTCAGCCGCTCCAGTACGGCAGTTGCGGTGTTGCTCATTAAGGCGTATCCCAGTATTTTATCCAACTGCATCAAGGCGCGTACAGCTGCCCCGTCAATTTCCACAACCTTGACCGGGATGGTCGCCCGGGCTGATGAGATGTAGGTATACGGCTCGATGAGTGACGAGATCCCCAACATCTCCCCTGGAGCTATCGAGCCAACCAGGGCATTGCATATAGCTCCTTCGCCTCCGCCACTGTAAATGAGGTCTACATCTCCTTCGAGGAGGAGGATAAGTTTATTGGCGGGTGTATTTTCCTTAACCAAAAGAGTCTCTTTTGGATAAATCTTTTCTTCTGCAACCATGGCAATTGCCTTGAGCTGGTCATCAGCGAGCAGAGCAAAAAAGGGATAACGTCTTAATAGTTCAGGGGAAATCATTTCTCTCTCCTTATTATGGTTGGATCAATTGTAGCACAGCCATTACTGCTTGCGGTAATGCCGCTTCGATAGATGTTGACAGGGTTTCGGAGAAGTCGTAGATAATTTCGGTCTCGATGGCGACAATAAGCACATCCTCGTCGCGTGGCAGGGAGATATTCATACTGCGACCGACATTCAACGCATTGCGCAGGGAAGTGTCATGGGCTGAGGCAGAGTGACCGGCTGTCAGGTCAGGGACATCCTTTAAAGAGAATCGGCTGACGGTCCCGAGAGGTTTCTTCCCGGTGAAAATGGAATCCACCAGGATGACGCGCTCGTAGCCTGTCAGCCTTTCCATCAGACTCAGTCCGCCCAGCGAGACACAATCCACCTCAACCTCGGGCTGGTTAGCAGTTTTACGGGCAATTTCCTCAACCACACGCCAGCCGACGCCGTCGTCGCCCAAGATGGGATTACCGAGGCCGATAATCAGGGTTTTCATATTTGAAGGAAAAAGGTTGGAAGGTTGAAGACCTCGCGGCTCTCAACCTTCCAATCTGCAGCTTATTCGCAGTACTGTTTCAAGACATTGATCGGGTTGCCATCCGGGTCAAGAATGGTGACTTCCAGCGGCATTTGGCCGGGCAGGGAGTGAGTGGCACAGCCGAAGCAAGGATCATAAGCGCGGAATGCCATTTCAACCATGTTCAGCAGACCCTCGTTGACGTTGCCTTTCTTGATGAGGCTGTCGGCAGCCTTTTTAATGGACATGGTAATAGGTGCGTAATTGTTTGTAGTACCAACAACCAGATTGACCTTGGTTACCACACCGCGTTCGTCGGTCCAGTAGTGATGGGTGAGCGTGCCTCGCGGAGCCTCGACGATCCCCACGCCCTCGGTGGGAGTGGCAGTGGGGATGGCATGGAAATCAGGTGAAGTGATTTCTGGGTCAGTGGCAAGTTCCACCCAACGTTCGGCTGCATAGAGCAATTCGATGAGGCGTGCCCAATGGATGGCCAGGCGTTGATGGACGGGTTTGCCGCCCAAGGCGCTGAAAAACTTCTCGTATTCAGCCTGCGCAAGGGGAGTCGCCATGCCGTCGGCTGCGTTTAGGCGTGAGAGCGGAGTGGCCATGTAGACGCCGGAGTCGGGTCCGTCCACAAAGCCCTTCCAGCCGACATTCTTTAGATATGGGAATTTCAAATACGTCCAAGGTTCAACATGCTCGGCGATGTGCTCGGCATAATCCTTCGGCTCGTACTTGACATATTCCTTACCATCCGGCCCGACCACACGCACTTTGCCGTCGTAAAAGTTGACTTTATTATTCTCATCAACCATGCCCATATAATAGGTCTTATGGGTGTAGATGTCGCCAACGATCAGGTCCAGGTAAGCCTTGTTGCTCAGGACGATATCGTTGAAAGCCTTAAGGCTGAACTGGGCGAACTCGATCGCCCAGCGGCCCATGGTTTCGATTTCCTTGCGCTGTTCTTCGGTGATGCCCTTGGTCAAGCCGCCAGGGATGGATGTGCAAGGATGAATCTTGCGCCCACCGATGATCTCGACCACTGTGTGGCCAAACTTGCGCATCTGGATGACCTTGCCACCAACTTCCAGACCGACCTTATGGATCACACCCAGAATGTTGCGTTCCGCAACCGGAGCGTCCGGACCCATAATGAAGTCCGGGCCTCCCAGAGCGTAGAAGTGGGTGGTGTGGTCTGTGCAATAGAAAGCGGAGTAAAGCAGTTCGCGTAGTTTCTTGCCGGTAGGTGGAACTTCGACATGATAAACAGCATCCACGGCCTTTGCAGCAGCCATATGATGCGCCTCAGGGCAAACGCCGCAGATACGGTTGGTCAGCAGAGGCATTTCCTCGACCGGGCGGCCAACGCAGAAGCGCTCGAAACCACGCAATTCCGGAATCTGGAAATAAGTGTTGGCAACATTGCCTTCCTCGTTCAGGAAGATCTCGATCTTGCCATGGCCTTCCAGCCGGGTGATGGGGTCAATAGTGATCCTTTGCATGTTCATTTATCCTTTCTGCGCGGACTTGCTGGAGCGCAACAAAGAACCAGCCAGGTTGAACCGATAAAACTGTCCGGCAGGGTCTACCAAACCGTCAAGAATATGGTCAATTTCTTCAGGTTTGTCGCTATCGATGACTGAAGCGAAGGCCGCAATCAGACGTGCGCCATAATCCACCACTCCTTCAGCGGGACCGTAGCAGCCAATGCACTGCGCCCCGGCAATCGGGCAGCGGGCGTTGCAGCCACTGCGGGTGGCAGGTCCGTTGCAGGGGATGCCCTGTTCCAGCAAGCAAAGTTCCGGGTCAGCATGCATGAGTTGAATGCGGCCAAACGCTTTGATGCTTTTTTCGTGGCGCTTGCGCGGGCATTCATCGCATACGGTGGAATCGCCAGCGCCGATGGTGGAGCCCTTGGGGGGCAATTCTGCTTTTCCGTTTAGGGCTGCGATCACCAGGTCCACGACTGCCGCAATCTGGTGCGATTCGGGCGGGCAGCCGGGCATGTAGTAATCCACATCGACAACCTGGTCGAGCGTTTTCAACATCGGGTTCAAGGTTGGAATGGTGATGATGCCTTCGGGCATGGTATAGCTGGCCTGCGGGCGGATATTGTCAGGGTTGTCGGTGGTGATGGTTGTGAAGGCGGTATCAACCATGTCTTTAATTGAGCTAAAATTGGCCAGACCAGGGATGCAGCCTTCGCAGGCGCAGGAGCCAAAGGAGACCATGATCTTGGATTTCTTGCGTAATAGCTTGGCGATATGTTCGTTCTCGTCGTTTCGCATTCCGCCGTTGAAAAGGCACAAGGTGATCTCACCGTCTTGCATGGCCTCGACATCTTTGTATTTGGCGTCCATGGCGACAGGCCAGAAGACCACATCGAAAGCTGCGTCCACATCCAGGATCTTTTCATGAATGTTCAGCACGGCGATCTCACAGCCGCCACAGGACGCGGCCCAGTACATGGCAAATTTTGGCTTGCTCATACCTTCACCTCCTCCACCGCCCCTTCAACCGGGATCTCGGCACCGGCCTGGTTCCAATTCAGCGGACCAAGAGCCCGGACTTCCTCAACGAATTTGTTAATCTCGTTGGCAAAGATCTGACCTTCAGCAGCGCTGGCCCACAACAGTTTTAAACGTCCGGGTTCAACACCCATTTGGGTCAGGACACGTTTCATCAAATGGTAACGACGCATGGCTTTGTAGTTCTGGGTGGAGTAGTGACAATCACCCGGATGACAACCCGAGACGAGCACCGCGTCCGCTCCGCCGGCAATGGCTTTGAAGACGAAGGTCGGGTCTAGGCGGCCAGAGCACATAAGACGGATCAGGCGCACATTGGGCGCGTATTTCATACGGGCAATCCCGGCCATATCGGCGGCGCGATATGAGCACCAGTTACAGGTAAAGCCGATGATAACAGGTTCAAAGGGCTTGGTTTCTTCAGTCATAGTTTTCTCCTAACAGCAGATCCATTGCCTCTAATTGTTCTTTCTAGCGCGTGCAATCAGGAAGCCAACCAACACGCCAATTCCCAATGCCTGCAACATATCGTTCACATGCAAGTCCAGGATATCGTTGATGTGGATGGCATGGCCGCTGACACAGATGCCTCCAGCCAGGATGACTCCAATGATCCAGAGTATCCACTGATTTGAATTCTTGGGAGGGCTGATCTTCCTGGAGAGGAAGTACCCGATCCCAACGAATGCCAGATAGACAACCAAGGTTAGAACGATCTGCATAGCCAAGATTTGTCAGCTCCCCGAAGGAACTGTCTCCTTCTTGTCAAGGGTCAAGAGCAGCAGGCCATCGATTTGCGACAGGATCTGCTCGTTGCTGAAGCCAGTACCGGTGATGGCGCCTGCCGGGCAGGCTGCTACGCAAGTACCACAACCTTGGCACAAAGCCGGGTTGACCTCGCTGACCATTTTATCCTCGTGGAAGAGGATGGCATTGAATGGGCACATGGTATTGCAGATGCGGCAACCGGAGCATTGTTCCTCGTGGATCGTGGCGCGAACCGGTTCCAGGGCGATCTCCTTTTGCTGGATCTTGCCGAGGATGCGGGCTGCGGCGGCTGCACCCTGTGCCACGCTGGCTGGGATGTCTTTCGGACCTTGCACGCACCCAGCGATGTAAACGCCTTCAGTCATGGTCGCAACGGGATCCAGCTTGGGATGGCGCTCAATGAACCAGCCATCGGCCGAGCAGGAAATACCGAACGTCTTGGCAAGCGCCTTCGAGTCGGAGCGGGGTTCGAGCCCTGCGGACAAGATGACCATATCCACCGGGATGCGGCGCTGCTTACCGACCAGGGTATCCTCGACCTGGATGATGAGTTTGCCTTCTTCACCGGGATTGCGGGCTGCGTCGGTAACTTCAGCTACCTTACCGCGAACGAACAGTGTCCCTTCCTCGATGATGCGCTGATAGAACTCATCGTAGCCCTTAGCCGGTGTGCGGATGTCAATATAGAAATTGTACACAGTTGCACCGGTCTTCTCATGGACGAGGTGGGCGAATTTCAGGCTCTGCATACAGCAGATGGCAGAGCAGTAATTATTGTAGTTCTTATCGCGAGAACCCACGCAATGGACGATCCCAACGCTCTTGGGCGGGGTCTTGCCATCCCGCAGGACAATGTTGCCACCTGTCGGGCCAGCAGAGTTGCTCATGCGTTCGAACTCCATATTGGTGAAGACGTTAGCCAACCGCCCGTAACCATAGTTCGGAACCCGGCGGGCATCGAACAAGTCCCAGCCGGTGGCCAGGATGATGTTACCCACCTCGACGGTCATGATCTCGTCTTTCTGGGTAAAATCAATGGCGTTGGTCGGGCAGAACTTCTCACAAGCCTTGCAAGTGCCCTTCACGAAATAGGTACAGTTGATATCGTCAATGACCGGGTACTTTGGCACGGCTTGAGGGAAGGGGGTGTAGACCGCTTTGCGATAGCCGATCCCAGCCTCAAATTTATCGTCGATGACTTTCTTCGGGCATTTTTCCCAGCAGATGCCACAGCCGGTGCAGTCTTCAGTCTTGACATAGCGGGCGCGCTTCTTGATGGTAACGGCGAAATTGCCCACATACCCGTCCACTTTCTGGACCTCTGAATAAGTTAGCATGGTAATGTTCTTGTGATTGCCCACATCGACCATTTTTGGCGTCAGGATGCAGGCCGAGCAGTCCAGGGTGGGGAAAGTTTTATCGAACTGGGCCATGTGCCCGCCGATGGAAGGTTCCCGTTCAACCAAATAGACCGGGAAACCAGCGTCTGCAATTTCGAGGGCAGCCTGGATACCCGCGATCCCCCCGCCAACGATCAGCGTGGCTGGATGGATCGGGACGTGCAGCGGTTCGAGCGCTTCGTGATGAATCACGCGTGCGACGCCGCCAGAAATGATGGCCTTCGCCTTTTCCGTGGCGGCAATCTTATCAGTATGGACCCACGAGTCTTGTTCCCGGATCGAAACCAGTTCGCACAGGTAAGGGTTCAGACCGGCGCCTTTACAGGCATTGCGGAATGTCCTTTCATGAAGGTGAGGCGAGCAGGCTCCCACGACCACGCGGGTAAGCTTCTGCTCCTTGATATCTTTCTGGATCAGTTCCTGGCCCAGGCTTGAGCACATGAACTTGTAATCACGAGAGATGACCACTCCCTCATCTTTCATGTTATCGCTGGCCCATTTGCTGACTTCGCCGACATTAACCACTCCGGCAATATTGGTACCGCAATGACAGACATACACACCAACGCGTTCTTTGGGTTTATTCTCTTGGGCGCTCATTCAGACGCCTCCTCGTTACCAGTAGTGGATTTCTGACCGACTCTCTCGCGCAGCGCGGGCATTGGGAGACCGGCCGGTTTCTTCGGTGCAGGCTTAGCATCTTGCGGCAGCGGTGTCTGGACCCCAATACGTTTCATTGCTTCGTGGGCACTTACAAATTCCGAGCCAAATCCAAGATTCTCGGGTTTTTCGCCGAATGCCAGTCCCATCAGTTGGGTGAAGAACAGGATTGGCATCTTATAATTGGTATGGAAGTAGCCATTCATTTGGCCCTGAAAGGCATCCAGGTTCATCTGACACATTGGGCAAAGAGCCACCATCACATCCGCTTTATAATCATCTGCGGAGGAAATCAGCCGCCGGATGAGTTCAAAAGCGGTATCGGGACCAATCTGGGTCATGTGACCGCCGCAGCAAGCAGTTTTCAGCGGGAAGTCAATCACTTCAGCCCCCAAGGCTTTGAGCAGATCATCCAATTCAAAGGGATGCTCCGAATCAGAGTAACGGTCGTTGTAGTCTGGCCTGGGTAACATGCAGCCAATGTAAGGCGCCACGCGCAGACCGGTCAGCGGTTTGATAACTTTCTCTTTGACCTTATCCATCCCAACTTCATTGATGATTACATCCAGAAGATGGCGGACAATCAATTCGCCGGGATCATAATGTAAACCGCCAGCGGCCAGGGCTGTGTTGATTTTTTCTCCGAAGGCTTTATTCTCGTGCATGTAGTGATCTGCCTTCGAGAGATTTAGATAGCATGCAGAGCAGGGGGCCACAACTGTCTTCGACCCGTTAGCCTGCTGTTCAGCCAGAGCCAGGTTGCGGGCAATCAGGGCATAAGCCGGTGTTACGTCCAGAGAGAGGTACTCCGTGGCACCGCAGCAGTTCCAATCTTCAATTTCATTCAGTTTGACATCCAATGTCTTACAGACAGACATGACGGAATGGTAGTAAGCCTTGGCGCTGCTCTCCATTGAGCAACCGGGATAAAAGAGGTAATCGCTCATGACGCCTCCAGTTCTTTGGCACGCTTCAAGATCTTCTTCAGATCGTTCATACCCTTGATGCGTTTAGGTGGCAGGGGAGACATGCCTTTCTTAGTCAGCATGCCGAGGGCCATAGGCACCATGTTCGGCAGGCGGACAGCCAGGCGCAGGTGGGTGACGTTATGAATCCCAGCCAAACCGATTTCAAAACTGCGCCCATAGTTCTCCACGTAACTGATAAAGGTTTTGGAGAAATCGGACGCGGTGGTATCCTGGAACATTTTGGATTTCAAGGCCATATTCTTGAGCGTATACATGACATCCGTGATGTGGATGTCTTGCGGACAACGCACGGTGCAATAGTAACAGGACACACACATCCATGGTGTGTTGCTCTTCATTACCTCCTCACGCATCCCAGCGCGCAGCATGGCAAAAATGGCGCGTGGGGTATGGTCCATGGCGGAACCGGAAGGGCAAGAGCCGCCGCAGGTGCCACACTGGATGCACATCTCGAGGTGCGAATCTCCAGGTGTAAGAAGGGCCACTTCGTGCAGCAACTCAAGATCTTCGTGCATTAGCGGGCCTGCAGAGGGCGGATCGCTTACAATAACTTTTTCATTCATAGCATCGCTCCACCTCGTAAAATGATTCCCGGGCAGCTGAGAACAATTCGCGCCTGGGTGGAATTCTAAATGTAGTATGTTTTCTTCGGCTATTATCTACCAGTGGGAGAAGTCATTCGTTTGCGTGACAAAGCTCACAAACAGAAGAAACAAGTTTCATCTTACCATATTCGGGTATAATCCTGCCGAATTCTGACAAGGAGACTACGAAATGAATTTCGCAATGTGGAAAAAGGCTTTAACTGTAATCCCGAACGTTTCCAAAGAAGAATGGGATAAATTGGATATCATCTCAAAATGGCTCATCAGCACCCGCGCCGCTGTACTCGTAATGACTTTTCTTTCAGCCATTCTTGCCGGACTTTTTGCCTGGCATGACGGATTTAATGTAAATTTGTTCACATGGTTCATCCTGACCCTTGGGTTGGTCCTGGCGCACGCCTCCAATAATATATTTAATGACTACACCGACTATACCCGCGGTGTGGATAAAGATAATTACTATCGCACACTGTACGGTCCTCAGCCGGTGGCTGATGGCCTGGTGACCAAGCGTCAACACCTGACCTACTTCGCCATTACCGGTCTGTTGGCGCTGACATGCGGAATTTACCTGGTAATAATCGGTGGCGGTTACACCTGGTTGTTTCTTGCATTGGGCGCTTTCTTTGTCCTTTTCTACACCTGGCCTTTGAAATATATTGCCATGGGTGAAATCGCCGTGCTGATCGTCTGGGGCCCATTGATGGTGGGCGGTGGATATTATGTTCTGACTCCGACCCACATCTGGTCGTGGAATGTTGTCTGGGCCAGCTTACCGTATGTGCTAGGTGTGACCACGGTCATCTTTGGCAAGCATATTGACAAGTTATTGATCGACAAAAGCAAGAAGATCTTTACCCTGCCAGTGCTGATCGGGGAGAAGGTCGCCCGTTATACCGTCCTGGCGATGATGGCACTGCCGTACTTGCTGGTGGTAGTGCTGATAACCACCCGTTATTTTACGCCGGTGCTCCTGGTGGTTTTTATAGCAATTCCCACCTTCCTGAAAATGTATCCGCAGTTTCTGAAACCCAAGCCTGAGACACGCCCAGAAGGCTTTCCCGATGGGCAGGGCGGCTGGCCGCTCTACTTTGCTCCACAAGCATTTATTAATACCCGTGCCTTCGGAACCTGGTTCATGTCAGGAATGATCCTGGATGTTATTATACGGGTGGTGTTCCCCCATTTTTGGGCGATATAACCAGTAGTTTATTCCTGCTCAGTCAACAATGTACTTACGGTGATCAGTTTCCAATGCGGCGTTGATACCCGCGTATCAAAATTTAGAGAATGGTACCAAGGGCTGATTTGTTTTTTTTAACATTGGTGTATAATGTTAAGAAATCGCTACCGGTCTAAAAAATAATCGATCATGAATGACGCCACACTTTTGCTCATAGAGGGCAAGCACGCAGAGCATCCCAACTTCACTCCAGCCCTGCGAAAGAAAGGTTTCGTTGTTGAACTGGTTTCCAGCGGCAACGAGGCTTTAGCGCGTCTCGCAGACGATTTTTCTCCGGAACTGATCGTGGTCAACGCAGCCACACTGCGCACCAGTGGGAAACGCATTTGCCAGTCGCTGCGAGAAAAGTATGCAAGCCTGCCCATCCTCCTTATCCTCGACGAGGACCGTGAAGTGGAAAAGATGGAAGCAGATGCGATCCTTTCCCTTCCTTTCACCGCCCAAAAACTGGTCAATCGTATCCGCCATCTTCTCCCCGGGGATGGCAAGGATAGCATCCATGCCGGACCAATCCGCCTGGATATCGAGAAGCGCATGGTGCGCTGCTCAGGGAAACAAGCCCGTTTGACTCCGCGTTTGGTGCAATTGCTGAAAGCATTGATCGAACATCGCGGCGAAGTGATGGAGCGCAAAGCACTTTTTTCCAAGGTGTGGGAAACGAATTACACTGACGACACCCGCACATTGGATGTGCATGTATCCTGGCTAAGGCAGGCTATTGAAGCCGACCCGGATAAACCGCAATTATTAAAAACGATCAGGGGAGTGGGATACCGGCTGGACGTGTGATTGAATTAAAGCACCGTCAACGGTGACAGCCCGCACGCAGACATTCGTCCGCGGAGCGGGTATTTTTATTTCCAAGGCGATTTCGGCGGAACGGTTCGTACGCCGGGTCTGGGAAGCACTGCGGAAGATCTTTTCATCCCATGCGGGATCAATTTCCCAGTAGTCAAGAGCCGGGGGATCTATTAACGATAAAGTCAGGTTAGAAACAACGATCGAGAAAGTCTGAGCAGCAGACGGTATTGCAGCACCGGCTTCACGATAGATTGAAAATGGCGTATGTAAAGTCTCGATTAACCGTGCGCGGGTAGTATGGATGGCGCGCCAGGAAACATCCCCGGCCAGGAAACGGCGGTCATGACGGGCGGCAGCGAGCGGAAACGTTCCTGAACCGCAAAAGAAATCAGCTACCAGGTCGCCAGGGTTGGATGAAGCCAGGAGAATGCGTTCAAGCAGAGCTTCAGGCTTTTGGGTTGGGTAGCCGGTCCTTTCGTTATGCAGGCGGGCTACTACGGGGAAGTACCACCAATCTTCAGGGACTTTCCCGCGTTCAAGATCAGGAACTTTTCCAAACCCGGCTTTAGAAGAGGATGCGAATGTTTTCACCGTGTTCGGATGATATGGTTCACGCACAGCATCAGCGTTGAAAATGTAATCGGTACCTTTGGTATAGACCAAAATTACATCATGCTTGCGGTTAAAGGCACGCCGGATGGGGGATGGCCCGTGATAGGTCCAGATAATTTCATTCAAAAACCGCTCACGTCCAAACAGTTCGTCGAGCAAGAGACGGGCATAGGCATCTGCATGCCAGTCCAGGTGCAGGTATAGGGTGCCGTGGGGAGCCAATAGGCGGTACATCAGCGCCAGACGCGGGTAGATAAAATCCAGATAAGTATCCAGGTTTTCCCAGTGATCGGCGTAACCTTCGGCCATCTGCCAGTCTTGCGGACGCCGCGAGTCTTCGCCTCTTCCTACGCGGGCAGGGTAGCGCTTGTTGGTAAAAAAAGGGGGATCTGTATAGATCAGATTCAATTTGTTTTCGTATTCCGGGAGCAGGGAAGCCATGATTTGCAGATTGTCCCCCAGGTAGAGACTGTTTTCTGCTGGGGCGTCAGGATAGCCGATCCCGCGTGGGTAGAGCACCGTGTCAAGAATCAGGTCGGCGGGCTTGGGTTCCAGCAGTGCTTTTGAAGGCCAGGTGAGGATGGGCATTTTAGTAGTGGATATCGACGATTGTCCCGTAGCCCTTGGTATCCAGGGTCAGTTTGTCGATCTGATCGAACCCGGCTGTGGGCTGGCTCCAGCGGAAGAGCCACTTGGCGTCTTCGTTGCGCATATTGACGCAGCCATGACTCATCGGCAGGCCGAAATTATCGTGCCAGTAGGTGCCGTGAAAAGCATGGCCTTCGGTTGTAAAAAAGCTGCACCAGGGAACGCCAGCCAGGGCGATATTGTCTGCAAAGTGGCTGCTTGCGCTCATGCGCCGGGAAGCCAATTTCACTTGGATGTTGAATTGCCCAGACGGCGTATCATAAAGCCCGAATAACCCGGTGGAAACATCGGCAGTGTAAATGACCTGGTTGTTCTCGTAACAGGTCAGGGTTTGTGTTCGCAGGCTGACGTCGATGTGCTTCTTATCTGGCAAAATATCCGGGGAGAGAGGGGTGATCTCAGAGGGCGCAATGGGTCTCAATTGCACAGCTGGCACGTAATAGAAGAAATTCTTGTCTGCATCATCCTGGACTACATACCAGGCATTTCCATCGGGTCCAACCTCGATGCCGGTGATCCACTGGACGGAAGTGTAATATAAGCGGTAAGTTATAGGGAGCCACCCGTCCCAATGGTCGTAACGGTAAGGCTGGGTATAAGGGACGGTGAGTTCGGCCAGGAGCTTGGTGTCCGGAACGCTGGTAAGAGGCGGGGTGTAATGGAAGCGTACTTTTTGCAAGCGCGCCCGGTGCATGTACCCGCCGAAGACACGGTACCAGATCGGATTATAGGCTGGAGTTTCAGCCTGCACCGTTCCATAAACATGCACCAGGTCATCCCGATTCCATGTGCCAACGATCTGACTCTTGTCATCAGGCTCTTTGTAAACACTTACAGAATCAGTCGCCACCCTTACCAGCTCTATATCTTCAAAACCGGTAAATTCCGGTAAAAAAGAAGTGAAGGCCAGGCTGCTCAGTGCCAGTCCTCCCAGTTTGAGAAAATCACGTCGAGAGATCGGTTTCATAGCAACGAATTGTACCTGAAAACGTCCGAATTGTATCTATAAGGTATTGAATGAGGTTCTGTCCTAAAATCCCACTATTTGCCGACCCTTTTACGAGGTAAATTCTTGGAGTTATTGAAAGCAACAAAAACCTCCGAGGCCAACCAGCTTCGGAGGTAAATGTTCTCTACTTTTTTTCAACCTTCTTCAACGGGGACTGGTACCATGCCTTTGAGAATATAGTTTGTAAGTGAAAGAGTATGCGTACAAACACCACGTGAGCGGAAATAATCACAATCACAATCCCATTTATTGTTTGCAAATTTAACTACATGCGAATTGTTCTCGCCGTCGATTTTAACGGTGAAGGCCTCGAAGTGAAAGCGATGAGGTTCTTGAGCATAACGCTTGGCTTTGTCAATCTTGCCGATCATTCCAGAGTCCATATTCAATCTCCTTGTCTAGAAGATAGTGAAAGGCACGCGAAATGGCAGCGTGCCTTTCAAGAAACCAAAGGGGAAATTGTCGAAAACACTCGCATAGGCGGATACTCTGTAATCAGTATAGTGCGAATTCTTTTTAAAGTCAACAAGAGTCCGACCTATTTTCATAATTGTATGCCAAGCGTAGGGAAACCGTCAAACTATCGGGGCTTCCGCTTGCAGATGTTCATCGCCATTATAGGTGCGCAGTTGCGGCCACTTCAAGACAATGAGCCCCGCACCGACGATACAGCCGATCCCTCCCGATATTATTGCAGCCGGGACACCAAACAGGCTGGCGACGATCCCGGATTCCACTTCACCCAACTGGGGACCCCCCTGGAAGAAGATCTGGTTAACGGCGGTCATACGTCCGCGGATATAGTCTGGCGTGTTCAACTGGCGGATGGTATTACGAATGATAGTGCTAAGTGCGTCAGCGGCGCCCATCAGTATCAAAGCCAACATGGCAATACCGAACGCACTTGTGCTGCCGAACAAGACGGTGGCAGCTCCAAAAATAACCACGGCAACAAGAAAGGTCGGTCCTTGTTTGCGTAATTTTTGAACCTGCGATATCACCAAGCCGGCTGCCACAGAACCAATTGCCTGCGCTGAGGACAGCCAGCCATAACCGATCTCACCGACTTTCAGGATATCTTTGGCAACAATGGGCATCATCGTATTAGCCGAGGCAAAAAAAGTGGCGACAAAGTCGGTCAGCATGGTGGAGAGAATGATGGGCCGCCTAAAAATAAAACGGATACCATCCATGGCCGCGCTCAGGTGGATACCCGATTTCTTAGAATCCTGCTGGACCGGGCCGATAATGATCAGTGCGAGGATGACAGCCAGGAACGAGACGGCATTGAAAAAATATGTGTAGCCCTGTCCCAGTGCGACTATGACGATACCGCTCAACGCCGGCCCGATGATGGAGCCGGCGTTCATGGCGATCGAAGACATGCTGAACGCGCTGGGCAGGTCTTCCAACGGGACGATATTGGGAATCATTGCCTGGCGCGCAGGAGCATCGAAAGCACCTGCAGTTGCCTGGACAGCAGTCAGCAGGTAGATATACCAGATGGTGATATGGCCGGTAAAAGTCAGGAGAGCCAGTGCCAAAGCCACCAGCGCCATGGCTGATTGCGTAACAAAGAGGATCCGGCGGCGGTTGAGGGTATCCGCGACCGGTCCTGCTAGGAAAGAAAAGACGAGGACCGGCAGGATGCGCGCCAGACCGATCCCGCCCAGGGCCAGGGGCTGTGGGTTGCCGGTCAGGATGCGGATATGCCAGAAGAGGGCGGAAATCTGCATTTGCGACCCGGCGATGGAGATGAGCAAACCCAACCAGAGGTAAAGGTAACGTTTATAGCGGAGTGCCGGGGGGATTGAAAACTTAATTTTTATAGCCTCTAGTGCTCCTTGGATAAGTCTCTGAGGAAAAAATATATATTAATGGGGATGATTCCAAATATCGAGGCAGTACTTTATAAACGAAAAAGGTTTGAGGCCACATCTTACCCCAAACCTTTCTTTACGGTGAGTAGCTTGATCAAGTTCCCCAGTCGCGCAGGTACAGGAAGTCATACCCGACTGTGCGGCTGCTTAATTTTGCTATGGGCGGCAGGACGCGCTTGAATTGGTTTCTGCGGACGCGTTCGTAAACCTGACGAACGAATTTCTCGTCAAACCCTGCTTCAACAGCTTCCACCGGGCGATAGCGCTGGTCAACGAGCAGATAGAGCAGTTGGTCCACTTCCGCGTAGGTAAAGCCGAGTTCACCTTCGTCGGTCTGGCCAGCCCACAGGTCCGCTGACGGAGGTTTAGCGATGATCAGTTCCGGGATCTTTAACGCGCGTGCCAGATGCCGGACTTGAGTCTTGTAGAGATCACCGATGGGATTAATCGCACAGGCCGAATCTCCATACAGCGTGGTATAGCCGAGTAGAATCTCGGTTTTGTTACCCGTACCGACGACAAGGCCCTTGAAAGCTTCTGACTGATCATATGCTACGATCATGCGGGCACGCGCCATGATATTCCCCTTGCGGATCTCAGACATCCCCGGCTCACGGGCAATCAGTGCGTCCACCATTTCGGTGATCGGTATGGTCAATGAGGGACAACCGAACTGGTCGATCAGCATCTGGGCATGTTCGAGCGAGTCAGCCGAAGAGGTTTTATATGGTAAACGGATCGCCAACACGTTCTGAGGCCCAAGCGCTTCTGCTGCCAGCGCGAAGGAAACGGCCGAGTCGATCCCGCCGGAGAGGTTGATCACTGCCCGTGTAAAGCCGACGCGGGTGATCTCGGAGCGGATGAATTCCGTCAGAATCTTTCGGACAAGTTCAGGGTCAACGGAAAGATTAATTTCCATGCAGGATCCTTTCCAGTTCGCGCTGTACCAATTCAGGGCGCTCGTCTCTCAGCAAAGGCAGACGGGCACGCGTGCGGTGCAATTGGTTCAGGTCGATCTCGGTTTTAGTCAGGGCTTCCTCGAAATAAGGAGCCTGGGCGACCAGTTTCCCGTCTGGGTCGAAGACGGTGGAACCGCCCCAAAAATTGAGTCCATCCTCAAAACCAACCCGGTTGGCATGGGCAACAAAGACTGTAAAAAGGCTGGCGTAAGCCCGATTGGTATGTTCCACCCAAGCCGACGATTCCAACTTCGGTTCGGCGGTCAGCCCGCGCCCCGGGGATGCGGATGAAAACAGGAGCATGTCCGCCCCGTCTTGCCAGAGGATGTAGGGCGGGGATGCGTGCCAGAAGTCCTCGCAGATGAGCATCCCGAAGCGTCCAAAGCGAGTGTCGAAAGCCCGCACGGAATCACCAGGAGCGAAGAAGCGGCCCTCGTCAAACAACCCGTAGGTTGGCAAATAAACCTTGTGATGAACGTGAATGACCTCACCCCGCGAAATATAGGCTGAGGCGATATAGAACCGGTGACGGGCGTCTTCGTCCACAAAACCGACCACCAAGTCAATATCGCGGCTGGCGTCGAGAAGATGATGAAAGACCGGATCTTCAACACCGGGCCGGCAGGAGACGGTTGGCACAAGGTCCTGGAGAATATAACCGGTCAGCGAAAGTTCCGGGAAGACCAGTAAATCCATCCCATCCTGAAAAGCCTGGCGTGCCAGGGTAATGTGCTTATCCAGGTTGACCTGGATGTTTCCGAGCCTGGTATTGATCTGGGCGAGGGCAAGGTTGAGTTTCATAGTAAGTGAAAAGAAATCGACAAACTTGATTATACTTGACAGTATGAGAATTAATAAAAGGTTTCTCCGCTGGCTGCCGGCCTTGGTAATCATGGCTGTCATCTTTGGCTTTTCGTCGATCCCTTCCAAGGAAATGCCCAGTTTTGGCCTATGGGATATGGTCGTCAAGAAAGGCGCACATCTGCTCGGCTATGGAATATTGGCCCTCGCATATTGGAACGGCCTGCGCTTCAACAAAAGCCGTTGGTGGGTTGCCCTACTTTTTGCCGTGCTCTACGCGATCACGGATGAATTTCACCAGTCTTTTGTACCTGGCAGGCATCCGAGTTGGGTGGATGCCCTGGTTATTGATGGAGGCGGTGCAGCAATCGCACTTGGTATGGTGAATTGGTTCCGGGTAAAGAAGAACCCTCCCTTAAAAAACGAATGACGCAAATCTTCATGCGCCATTCTTAAACCAGAAATGAAGATACCTGTCTTGGGGAAATTGTTGAAAAACTGCCCCAATACCGTCAAATACTTCTTGGCTAAACTTCTGTTTACCTCTTCGCCTCGCGTGCGTTGTAGTCCATTTCAATCAGGATATTCAAAACAGCTGCTGCCGCCTGAAGAATCACGAAAATGCCGAGCCCGGTCAAAAACGGAATTGCGATGTTGACAAAAAGGTAGGCGATGAAGGAAGCTTCGTGGATTAGTGTCGAAAAGACTAAATTTCCCGTTTTCATCTGTGCTTGAAGAGAAAGGACTTGTACGGCAATATCACAAATGAATCCAACCAGAACAATCCAGGATAAAATGCTTGCAGTGTCCGAAACCAGGGTGACGCGTTTCGGGGTAAAAAAGATGGGTTCCTTGTCTTTTTCGATATTTATGATTTCGTTCTCTTCTGTATTCATTCGATCTCCTTTGAAAGTTCTTTGTGGGTGGACAACCTGATCAACGATAATATCTCTATGGCACTGATTTTGTCAACAATCCCAGGGGATGAAAAAAAAGGATGTGTTCTTGAGCGCATCCTTTTTCGCTCTGCTCATCACTCAAATTCGATTTCCAGTTCTTCGTCTGGACCCCATTCTTCCAGTTTCTCGATTTGAATGTCGCTGAATAATCCATTCTGCCAAGCGGAAACGCGGTAGCGCTTGACCAGCTCCAAGAGTGCCAGGAAGGTAACCACCACTTCCAGACGGGTCGGTTTCTTTCCCAAAAGCCCGCTGAAGGTGGCAGTATGGCTCTTTCCAAGACGTTCAGCGATCTGAAAGATCTTCTCGCGGATGGTGATACGCGGCGCCGAGATTACCGTCCCCAGGGCCTGTTTCTCCGCTTCTTCGGCGAAAATATCTTGCGCGGCAGACACCAGGTCGGCGATCGTGATATCAGAGAGGTCGAGGCGGCTCTCGCCTTTTGGGGGTGGAGCGACCCTTAAAAAGGTCCTCAAATGAAGCGCCTGGCGGTCATCCAGCCAGTTGGACAGTTCCTTGAAGCGCTTGTAAATCTGTAGCTGCCGGGCCAGCGCCTCGCCCAGGTCTTGCTCGCCCGCTTCCCTGACCGGGGGTCTGGGCAGTAATGCCTCGGACTTGATCTGGATCAACTTGGCTGCCACCACCAGGAAAGCAGAGATCTCATCTGCCGGGACTTGCATCTGGTGGATGTAAGCCAAGTACTGGTCGGTGACCAGGGCCAACGACACGGCAGTGATATCCAGCTCGGCACGCTCGATGAGCTGCAGGAGCAAGTCTAGCGGACCTTCGTAAACCGGGGTTGTGACGTTGTAGCCACCGGTTTGATGGCTGAGTTGGGCCTGGCGCAGATTCGGTTCCATAGGCAGGCGGGATTATACCATCCCCGTATTTTGGGGATATCATTTCCAGCGGGGATACCATTCTTTGTGGGAAGGAACAGCAGCGGTGGGTACCGCTGGCCGCGCAGGGGTTTAAACACCCCTAGGGGGTATAATCGCCTCCTATGGTCGACCAAATTTACCTGGATTATGCCGCCACCACTCCTGTTGACCCGCGCGTTCTGAACGCCATGCGGCCGTATTTCAACGAAACGTTTGGTAACCCGTCCTCTGTCCATCGTTACGGGCAGCAGGCCGAGGCTGCCGTTGAATCGGCACGCGAGACTGTCGCGGAAGTACTCCAATGTCGTCCCGATGAGATCGTTTTTACATCCTGCGGATCCGAGTCTGATAATCTTGCCATCCGTGGCACGGCGCTGGCAATGCGGGAAAAAACCGGTGCGAACCGGATCCTGACCAGCAAGGCCGAGCATCACGCGGTCAGCAAAACCGCGGAAGACCTGGAGAGACATTACGGTTTCCAGGTCGAATGGCTGGAGACCGACGAAAACGGAAGGGTTTCCCCGGAAACGGTTGAAAAGGTGATTTGCAAGAGTACGGCCGTCGTCTCAGTGATGTATGCCAATAATGAAATTGGCACGATCAATCCGGTTGCCGAAATTGCAGCCATCTGCCAGGCTCACAGCGTCCCTTTTCACACGGACGCGGTCCAGGCAGCAGCCTATTTGTCGGTGAATGTCCAGGTTCTGGGTGTGGATTTGATGTCGCTCGGTGCGCACAAATTTTACGGGCCCAAGGGCATTGGGGCGCTGTTTGTTCGCAACGGCACCCCGATCTTGCCGCTCCAAACGGGTGGCGGGCAGGAGTATGGTCTGCGGGCGGGAACGCAAAATGTTCCCTATATCGCCGGCCTGGCTGAAGCGCTCCGGTTGACGGCTGGAGAACGCGAAGAACGCATTGGCAGCTTTCGCCCACTGCGCGACCGGATTATAGGGACCGTCCTTGAGGAAATCCCCGATTCCCGTTTGACAGGCCATCCGGTCAACCGCTTACCCAATCATTGTTCTTTCGCCTTCAAAGAAATGGATGGTAATTTGCTCCTGACCCTGCTGGATGCAGCCGGTTTTGCGTGTTCCTCCGGGTCTGCCTGCAAGACGGGCAACCCCGAACCGAGTGAGGTGCTAAGTGCGATCGGATTATCGCCTGAGTGGGGGTTGGGATCCCTGCGGGTTACTCTGGGTGCGGGGACAACTCCTGACCATATCGACGCATTTCTGAAAGCATTGCCTGGCATCGTTCAGCAGGCGAGGAATTTAACCGGAGTTCAACAGGGATAAACGTGGTGAAAGATGCCTAAAGTTGTCGTAGCCATGTCTGGCGGTGTAGACTCCTCCGTCGCTGCAGCCTTACTGAAACAGCAAGGTTACGGAGTAATCGGCATGATGCTGCGTCTTTGGAGTGAAACCGGCAAGGAAGAGTCCAACCGCTGCTGCACACCCGACTCAATGTCACTGGCGCGCCGTGTGGCTGCCAGGCTCGATATCCCTTTCTATGTAGTGGATGCGAAAGACCTTTTCTATTCGACCGTCGTACAGTTCTTCCTGGATGGCTATGCCCAAGGGGTGACGCCCAATCCCTGTGTGGTTTGCAACCGTAAGATCAAATGGGATTTCCTGCTCAAGCATGCCCTTGCGCTCGGAGCTGATTTCCTGGCGACCGGGCATTATGCCAGAAAACAGTCGACAGAGGATGGCAAGTGGCAGCTCTTACGCTCGACCGACCGGGCGAAAGACCAATCTTATGTGCTGCATGTGTTGACACAGGAGAAACTGGCGAAGGCACTTTTCCCGGTGGGGGAGTATCCCAAACCAGAGATCCGCAAACTCGCCGGGGAATTCGACCTGCCCACAGCTGACCGATCTGACAGCCAGGATTTGTGTTTTCTGGCCGGGGAAGATTATCGTGAATTCCTACGCCGTATCGCCCCGGAAATTGGCCATCCCGGCCCCATCCTGACAAAAGATGGGAAACCCCTGGGCGAACATCAAGGGCTTGCTTTTTATACGATCGGACAGCGCAAGGGCCTGGGTATTGCCTCTTCCATCCCGCTTTATGTTCTGGCGAAGGAGGTTGCCACGAATACGCTTGTCGTTGGGAGCGAGGTAGAATTAGGCTCATGTGAACTGATCGCCCGAGATATCAATTGGATTTCAGGGGAAGCACCCGCGGAATCATTTGGCGCAGAGGTAAAGACGCGTTATACTGCCAGAGAATCCAAGGCGATGGTGAAACCGGTGGCTGGAAACCGAGCCGAGGTCAGGTTTGACACGCTTCAACGGGATATTACACCCGGTCAAGCCGCTGTTTTTTATGATGGCGACCTGGTCCTGGGTGGTGGAACAATTGTCTGAACTTCGTATAGCCAGTCTGTGATATACTTTTCAAAAGCGAGAAGAATATGACTTTCCCAGCTATCTTCTTTGGAATTGTTCTTTCTTCAGTTTACGGAACCGCCTTCCATTTATGGAAAGGTGGCAGTTTGAACCGGCTTTTCCTTTATATCGTCCTTTCCTGGTTGGGTTTCTGGATCGGACACATTGTTGGCGGTGCACTTGGCTGGAGTTTCGCGGCTGCCGGACCGATCAATGCCGGGATGGCAACTTTTGGAAGTGCGGTTTTTCTATTTGGGGGCGAATGGCTGAGCCGGGTAGAGATTTCTAAAAAATAAATATACGACCTTAAAGAAAATCCTCCCCGGTGTGGGGAGGATTTTTTGGATTCAAGGGATATATTACAGGGGTTTGACGTGCGCTGCCTGCAGACCTTTGGGTCCCTGTTCGACTTCGAACTCGACCGCCTGACCTTCCTGAAGGGTACGGAACCCATCAGACTCTATGGCGCTATAGTGGACGAAAACGTCCGGGCCGCCTTCGCGTGCGAGGAAGCCGTAACCCTTCGACGCATTGAACCATTTGACCGTACCGGTCACACGCTCTGCCATTTTATTACTTCTCCTTACGTGAACAAAAAAAGAATAGGATAGTGGTGTTCGGTATTCAGTGCGGTCGAGGTGCTGCGGCGATGTTTTCTCAAAAAAACACCGGCCCATGTGGATTGCTCTTGGGCCGGCTCCCTGCGATTCCAGCACGAACACTTACCACCTACACGACACATTTTATCTTTCGGGTTGGAATTCGTCAAGACTTTCGTGATAAGATTAATTGAAGATACCGAAAGGAAAACCCCATGCCTCCTCGAATAGAATCCTTCCTGTCTGCCCGTTTGCACCTCGCTCCTCAGCTTATCGGGGATCGGATTTATTTTATTAGCAATCTATCGGGACGCCTGAGCCTGTATGCCATGTACTACGGTGGCTCGGTCCCGGAACCGCTCCTGCCCCCGCATCTTTCTTTGCAAAACCCGGACCTGGTTGGCGGTTACTCGTTCTTTGTCTTCCCGATTCTGGATAAGATCCTTATCATGCTCGACCGGGACGGGGATGAAAACTACCAGCCGATGCTGATCCCGCTTGAGGGCGGATTCCCCGAACCGGCATTTGATGATTTCTTTACGAAACACCGTGTTCACCTGACTGATTGTGATATTGAGAAAAATATCGTTTATTTCAATGCTGAAAGGCGTGATAAACCCCTCCAGGAAGCTTATCGGGGTGACCTGCGAAAAAATATACTCACCAAATTGGATGCATCAGAGTGGGGTGCTTATCCTTCCAGTCCAAATGAAGGCCACACTCGCATCCTGCTGGGAGATGGGTATTCTGCGGGTGATGGCGTTTTATGGATGATGGAGAAGGGTAAGAAGAGTCTCCTCTTTGGTAAGCCGATCGAACAGCGCAAGGCAGAGGAAATCGTGCCACCCAACGGGCTGGGAGCATCTGTATGGACGCCATCCGGGAACGGGGTGCTTTTGACGAATGCTCTTTTCGACGACAAATTCAGCCTTGGCCTCATCGAACTAACCAGACCGGGTGAGATCATCCCTGTCCAGCTTGAGGGTGGCATGCATACCGGTGCCGGTGAGATGACCAGCCTCACGCACCTGAAGGGTATTCATTACGCTGTGGGTTTTAACATAGACGGATGTTCATGGCATTATGAAGGCATTTACAATGAATCCAAGCATGTTATGACGCTCAAGCACCCCCTTGTCGGTGATGGCGACCTCTCGGAGGGCAAACTGGAAAGCATCTATTATGACAAGAAAGGGGACCGCTTCATTCTGTCTTTTTCCACCGCTGTCAGCCCGACCCAAATTTACACTGTGGAAGGTAAAGACCGTGAAACTATCATCATGCACACCGAGGAGCGCATTCTAGGCATCCCGGATACGCATCTTTCGAAAGGCGAGGACGCCTCCTTTACCTCGTTCGATGGGACACGGATTTCGGCCCGCCTCTACCTCCCATCCTCAGAACTAGGTACCACCGGACCACGTCCATTAGTGTATTACATCCATGGCGGCCCGCAAAGCCAGGAGCGCCCTGACTTTGCCTGGTTCTCCATGCCGCTCATCCAGTTCCTGACCATGCTCGGTTTCGCGGTCTTTGTACCGAACGTGCGCGGCTCGAGCGGCTATGGCCTAAGCTATATGAAACAAGTGGACTGCGATTGGGGCGGCCAGGACCGTCTCGACCATGTCCACGCCATGACGATAGTCCTGCCAAAAGACAAGCGCCTGGATGTAAAGCGCGCCGCTGTAGTAGGACGCTCTTATGGAGGCTACATGACCCTGACCCTGGCCGGCCGCCACCCAGCCCTGTGGTCGGCTGCGTGCGACATGTTTGGGCCCTACGATCTGATCACCTTTTGCGAACGCATCCCGGAAACCTGGAAGCCTTATTTCAAGATAGCTCTTGGGGACCCAGCAACAAGAGCCGGACGCGCTTTCCTGACCGAACGCTCGCCAAAAAAATACTTGGAGGACCTATCCTGTCCGATGCTGGTTATTCAGGGCCGCAACGACCCGCGTGTCGTGGCAAAGGAATCCGAGGAACTTGTGGCGGATCTGAAGAATAAAGGCAAGAATATCGAAATCCTTCTCTTCGAAGATGAAGGCCACGATGTGTTGAAACACGCCAACCGTGTAACCTGCTACAACGCCATCACCGATTTCTTTGTGAAATTCCTTAAACCTTAATCGTTGAAAAGTTACACTATGGCAGGTTCCAAGTCTGAACGTTCAACGTGTCACTGTGTAATTTGGAACATGGAAAATAAATCATGCCCTGGAATTTGAATACCACTCACGCCGCGGCAGGTGACCTGGCCCTTCTGGTTGGATTATGGCACAAACATTTCATCTTCCCGCTGCTCCCCGGCGGAACATACCACACACACCGCGGTATCCTGTCTCACGATGAGTTGATCGGCAAGCCATGGGGCAGTCAGGTCTTCAGCCACCAGGGAGCGCCTTTTTTCATGCTGCAACCCTCCCTGGCTGACCTGCTGGTGGACCTGAAACGCAGTACACAGATCATGTATCCGAAAGATATCGGCTTCATCCTGACCAGCATGTCCATCGGGCCGGGACAAACCGTTCTCGAAGCCGGGACAGGTTCCGGGTCGATGACAGTGGCGCTGGCATACTCTGTCGGACCACAAGGACGCGTTATCACTTACGAAAAGCGCCCAGAGTTCCAGAACTTGGCGCGTAAAAACCTGGATCGCTTGGGACTGGAAGGGCGAGTGGAATTCAAGTTGGGAGATCTAGCTGACGGTATTACCGAAACGAATGTAGATGCCTGTTTCCTGGATCTACCCAACCCCTGGGATTATATTCACCAGGTGCGCCTGGCACTTAAACCGGGTGGTTTCTTTTGTAACCTGGTACCCACCTTCAACCAGGTAGAGAGGCTGCTTTATGTGATGCGGAGGGAGCATTTTGCTTTCGTAGAAGTCTGCGAACTCCTACTGCGCTACTATAAGCCGGAACCGACCCGCCTGCGTCCCACCGACCGGATGGTAGCACACACCGGCTTCCTGACCTTTGGACGTCGTATCGAACCGAGCGAGGATGAACGAGCGAAGGTGCTACTCGAGGAAATTGGGGCTAGATCGAAAATAGAAAGGACAGGGCTGGATGAAGCGGATAATATGGAGTCTCAGGAGGAACTATGAGATCTCCTGACTCGATTTTGCAATGTCGCGAGCTGATAAGAATGCACCCGATGTAGTTATTGAGCTTCCTGTAAAAATTATCTAAAACGTTGAAGATGATGCCTGCTCTTGACTGAAAACAACAAGCCAAGCCAAACAAGCCTTCCAAGAAGGCATAAAACAAGTCACTTGTTCTTTCTGCCCTTTTGTTGTTGACCGTTTCCTGCGGCGGTCAGCTGGTTCTGCCCACATCACCAGCATCTGGTCGAAGAATATGTAAGTATCGCTGATCCGGCAGGAGCTTACTCGATAATATTGGGCACCAGCGACACCTTGGTGAACCATACCACGCAATTGTAGATACCATATGTGGGACTCATCCGCGCCTTGATTGATTCAGCTTCAATTTCCATTATGCCTGTTCCGGCAACAAGTATTCCTATTGAAAGCGGGATGGCACTGATCGATTTCAAACCTGGGAAGTGATTCCAGCGTGATGATTTAGCAATATCACAGGAGGTGATATGTTCCGACGACGCGGTTTTCTTCGGCCTTTTGGACGCCCAGGCAACCTTGATGTTCCCCCGGCACTCCGGAGGGCCAATGAACTGATGGTCAATGGCGATTATCCCGGCGCAGCCCAGGCATTCGAGGAACTGGCGCGTGGGGCGGTAGCTCGCAACGGGCTACGGGCTCCATTACTGCTACTCCAAGCGGGAAGGATGCGCATTCTGGCAGGACAGGTCCCACTGGGAATGACACATCTCCAGCAGGGACTGGGTCTTTTTGCGGAGCGCGGTCAGTGGCAACGGTTCCGCAATTCCAGCCTGAGGATGATGGCAGAGTTGTCCCAGCGTGGCTTGACCGAACAAGCCGAGCAAATCGAGGCTACCTTGAAAGCCAGCTTACCGGCCGGTTTTGTGCCTGGTTCTGGGGCCGGACCGGCTAAAGCCAAACGAGTATTGCCGACCAACTGCCCAGGATGTGGTGGCCCGTTGCATACCGATGAAGTCGATTGGACGGATGAAATTACTGCAGAATGTCCATACTGCGGCGGCGCAGTGAGGGCAGAATGACAGGCATGATTTCAAGAAGTACCCAAGCACTGGCAACCATGCCTCCTGACCTGACCGAGGCATTTATATCCAGACGATTGAAAGCAGTCTACCAGCCAGGTGTGATCGCCTCCACCGACGGTTACGTTGAGATGTATGCAGGCGTGGAGATGAAATGCGCTGCCGTCTTGATCCCACTTGTCTGGTGGAAAGACGAATGGCATCTTATGTTTACCCGCCGCACCGGGACAGTCGAACATCACAAAGGGCAGGTTTCATTCCCCGGTGGCAGCTGCGACATGGGCGAGTCCACTCCTGAGCAGACGGCTCTGCGCGAAGCCGAAGAGGAAATCGGGTTAAAACAAGGGGATGTCCGGTTGCTGGGAAAGTTGAACGAGGTGTTCACAATCACCGGTTATCGGGTCACGCCGGTAGCGGGAGTCATTCCATGGCCATACAAGCTCGGGCCCGAGCCGGCGGAGGTGGAACGCGTCTTTACCATCCCGCTTCTTTGGTTGGCTCAACGCGAGAATTGGGAGGAACGGCTGATCACACCCAAAGGCGGGCCGCGGTCTTTCCCAGTAATTTACTATCATTCTTACGATGGCGAAGTCCTGTGGGGTGCCAGTGCAAAGATGACCCACAATTTCCTGACGGTATTGGGATTGATCTAAAATGGGGATCCAGTTTTACTGGCTCCCTTCGACTTTATGGCTTTCGCATTGGCTGGCGGATGACTGTGCGCAATTTCTCTGGCGCAGTCCGGCGGGGGTCACCCAGATAGATCTCGTGATGTTTTCCAAAGCGGACATGGCCACTCTCTTCAATGGACTGGTGCAGGCGGGCAATGGTCGGTCCTTCATCGGCATAAGGTCCGAAATACATGATCTGCGTCGCCAGTCCTTCGGGGTAGCATTCCAAGCGCAGCCTAGACAGAGCGGGTACCCCTTTTTTCTTCATGGCCTCATCCACAGCCTGGGTGAACAACTGGGGGGTGACGATCTCGGGTTGCATGATCATCATCGTCCATTTCCAATCGTCCTTGCGAGCCTGGCTGAACTCGCGCATATCGTCCATCCACCAGAGTCCTTCAGATGCCATGACCGGGTATTCCACCGCCATCTCCTTTTTAATCATGAACTTGAGGGTATAGGCTGCCGAGTACAGGGCTTGGAGTGATTCAGCGTATTCCGCTGAGTTATTGGGATTGCCTTTGCCGTCGATCATGATGAAACTCATTTGGGGTACATCGACAATCGAGAATGCTTTTGCAGATGGCTCGTAGAGATATTTCAAGGTTTTCTTTAAATCAAGTTTTTCCATTCTTCCCTCCGCTGTTATGATACACCCTTCTGCTAGTAGAGAGTTAATAGATTAATAAATGTTAGGAAATTCCCGAATAAGAGAAGGACATTGGTATGATGAACAGGCGTAGTCCGCTCATAACCCAATTAATTTCCTTGCCGTGTTTAATAATAAAAAGAAAAAAAGTAGGGACGCAATCCATTGCGTCCCTACTTGCATTCCCAGCCAGTTGGAGTTTACTTCTTTTCTTCGCTTTCTTCTTCTTCCTTCTTGCCCTTCTCGATAACCTCTGGTTCGGTGCCCTCTGCAACTTCGACAACCTCTGGAGTGACGACTTCCTCGACCTCTTCCTTGGTCGGAGCGGTTGCCAGGACGATCATCTCATCCGGTGTATCCATAATTTGTACTTTGTCCGAGAGAACGATATCGCGCACGTGGATGCCGTCACCGATCTTAACCAGGGCGGAGATATCCACCACGATACTCTCCGGCAGGTCCTGCGGGAAAGCCTCGACCTCGAGTTCGTTCAAGCCGTTGATCAGCATGGCATTGAAATCCTTGACGGCGGGCGAATTACCGGTCAGGATAATGCCAACTTTGGCGAGGATCTTCTCGGTTAACGAAACAACCATAAAATCGACATGGATGAGGTTGCGCTTGATGTGGTTCTGCTGTTTTTCGCGTACCAGTGAAGGATATTCCTTGCCTTCAAGGTCGATCGTGATCAGGCTGGAGGATGACAACCGTCCCAACACCCGCCCGGCATCGCGGCCTTCCAGTGAAATACAGATCGGATCAACGTTGTGCCCGTAAATGACAGCTGGCAGCAATCCGCTGCGGCGCAGGGCGCGCACTTGTCGGCCGGTTGCGGTACGGGGGGTAGCTTTTAAAACGACTTTCTCCATCTTTACCTTCCTTGAGCGCCTCTTACCCCTGGTGAATAAAGGTCGTTTTTGCCATATAAATGAACAAAACCGAAAGTACCACCAGGGATTACCTTCGCTCTCGCATGAAATTTTCCAGCATGACTGGATGTTATCCGGTCTGTGCTGGAAGCGGGCGGAATTATACACGCCCTGTCAGGATTTGACAAGCAATCGCCTGTCTTCTTCACGGTTATAATTCACCCATGCGTAAATACCTCTACTTTACCGTCTTTGTCTCGGGCATGACTTCAATGGCAGCTGAGTTTGGCTCATCACGCCTGCTGGGTAATATTTTTGGAACAAGCAATCCGGTCTGGGCGGTGATCATCGGCTTGATCCTCGTCTACCTGACAGCAGGTTACTTCCTTGGCGGGCGCTGGGCGGACCGGTCACCGCACCCCAAAACGATGTATGCCATCCTGGCTTGGGGTGCATTCACCCTGGGGATTGTACCTTACGTTTCTAGCCCGGTATTGAGACTGGCAGCAAATGCCTTCGACAACTTACAGATTGGCATCCTGGCCGGAGCATTTGTAGGCGTGTTGGTGCTGTTCACTGTTCCAGTGACATTATTCGGGATGATTTCGCCGTTCGCCATTCGACTTACAATGAATGACGCAGGCAAAGCTGGGAATGTGTCCGGGACAATTTATGGTATTTCGACGATAGGTTCCTTCATCGGGACATTCCTTCCGACCTTGCTGCTGATCCCCACCATCGGTACCACGCGAACTTTTCTTGTTTTTAGCCTGACCCTGCTCTTTGTCGCTCTGGCAGGGCTGGGTCTGAGCGCGGGGAGGCGGGTTGTCTTCCCATATCTGTTAATGGTTGTTGGCCTGGTTTTGCTTGCTTTTTTGGGCGGTGGAGGCGGTATCAAGCACTCCAGCGGGCAGATCTACGAGACCGAATCAGCCTATAACTACATCCAGGTGGTTGAATTCAACGGGACGCGTTACCTGCGTCTGAATGAAGGCCAGGGATGGCACTCGATTTACAATCCGCAGACGCTGGAGTATGGCGGACCCTGGCAGCAATTTCTGGTAGGACCGTTCTTCTACGCAAATCGGCTGCCGGAGGATATACACCGAATTGCCATTATAGGCTTAGCAGCCGGAACGACCGCCAGGCAGGCTGCGGCGGTCTTTCCGAATGTGGTCATCGACGGTTTCGAGATCGATCCCAAGATCGTTGATGTCGGGCTGAAATATTTCGATATGAATGTTCCCAACTTGAATGTCATCATCCAGGATGGACGCTGGGGGCTGGCGCATAGCCTGGAGAAATACGACTTGATTTCCGTTGATGCCTACCGACCGCCGTATATCCCGCCACATCTGACCACGCAGGAGTTCTTCCAAATTGCTGCTGACCACCTCAACCCGGATGGGGCCCTGGCTATCAATGTGGGGCGCGCTCCTGGCGACCGGCGGTTAATTGACGGGTTTGCGACAACCCTGGGAACGATTTTCCCCTCAATTTATGTAATGGATATTCCTAACACCTTCAACTCGATGATCTATGCCACGCTGCAACCGACCGATGCAATCAACCTGGAACAGAATCTTGCCGCTCTCACAGGGCGAAAGGATACGAATGCTTTATTGGTTGACTCCATCACCCTGACATTGTCCAACCTTCAGGCAGCGCCGAAAAATACGGTTGTTTTCACGGATGATCGGTCTCCGATCGAGTGGATAACAAATACCATGATCCTGAACTTTATCCTTCAAGGGGAAATGGAGACCATGCAATGAGAACTCTGCAGAAAATTCTAGCGTGGTTTGTTACCTTCCTTTTCCCGGTGGCGTTGACATTCCTTGGTATACGGATCCTGTTGAGCCATGCTTTTCCCGAGGTCGAATATCGTACACCAGGCTTTCCTGCGGACGAGTACGGCTTTAAGCTCCAGGACCGGTTGCATTGGTCCAAAATATCAATTGACTACTTGCTCAACTCCGCGGATATTTCCTTCCTTGGTAACCTTACTTTCCCGGACGGAACGTCTCTTTTTAACGGTCGTGAACTCAGCCATATGCAAGATGTTAAAAAAGTTGTCCAACCTGTGCTTTGGATTGGGTATGGCGTCTGGTTATTGGTGATCGGATTCGGGATGTGGGCGCGTTTCGGCAGGTGGTGGGCTGAATATCTGCACGGCATCGCGCGCGCCGGCTGGCTGACAGTCGGGTTGGTGGTGGTCATAGGTATTTTCGCCGGGATCAGTTTCTGGCAGTTCTTCACCGTTTTTCACGAATTGTTTTTCACCGGTAATTCCTGGCAGTTCTTGTACTCCGATACACTAATCCGCCTTTTCCCAATGCCGTTCTGGGAGGATGCTTTCCTGTTTACCGGGGTATTAGATATCGTTGGAGGGCTTGCAGTGGGATTGGGCCTGTCACGGAAACGAAAGTAAGGTGTTATTACAGGTGATATAATTTGCCAAGCTTTGAGGAGGTACGATGACTGATTATCGTTCTGCCGGAAAGACCACCCTCACCCCAGATGTATTGTTGACCATTGCCCGAATGGCGGCTTTGGAAGTTGAAGGCGTCAGGCGTATGGCACCCATCAAAGGCGGTGTGAACAGCTTGTTTGGGCGTGGCAATGATGGCGTCCGAATCGTAGTTGAAGATAGTAACGCCTTTGTGGACCTCTACCTGGTTTTGGATAGCGACTTGAACATCCGGGAAATTAGTCGAATTATTCAGCATAAGGTGGCGCGTGCCATTGCTGAAATAACAGGGCTGGAAGTTGGGCATGTCAATATTCACATTGAGGATATTGATTACGAGACCGAGGCATAACTCTTTATGAAAGCACGTACCAGAGCGCGCGGCACTGCTCTGCAAGCACTTTATGAAGTTGACATGGTTGGCCATCCACCAGTGCAGGTCATCCACGACCGTCTGGAGGAGGAACCATTTCCAGACGAACTGGCGGAGTTTATCCGCCAGATTATTTTTGGCGTTCTACCGCTTCGTGAACAATTGGATCAGGTGATCGCCCGCTACGCTCCTGAATGGCCGCTGGACCAAATCGCGGCCATCGACCGGAATATCCTACGTATCGCCACCTGGGAATTTGCTGCTCAGCGCGATACACCAGTCAAGGTGGCAATTAACGAAGCGGTTGAGTTGGCCAAAGCATTTGGTTCTGATAGTGCCCCGCGTTTCGTCAATGGTGTACTGGGTAGTCTGGCCGAACACGAAAACGAGGTTGTGCAATTCTTGCAACCCCGGAAGCCGGACGCGTAAATGGTTAATTGGCATTCCACCTCTATCAATTCCCCCTCTTCCCTTGTAAAATACAAGTGAATAACCTTCTCATTCTTCCAACCCGCAAGCGCCGAAAGGAGGGGTATGCGTATGAAACCTGTTCAACTTTCTACTTACAGACTGTTATCCCTGGTGAGTGGACTTGTCCTGTTACTTAATGGCTGTTCCTTCTCATTAGTAAATATCCCTGGACTTAATTCACCGACCGCCTTGTCTTCCCAACCAACGGGCTCCACTGCCACACCCCAACCATCCGCGGCGGTTACGTTCCGCGTGTCCCTGCCCTCGCCATTACTGGCTGGCGAGACGCTCTACCTGTCAGTTGTAGACGAGGTCACAGGCTTGGGACTCAACTCGGTCACCTATGCCATGCAGGGTATGGACACATTGCATTACACCGTCGCCATTCCTTTTGCCATGAATAGCATCGTCAAATACCGCTACATCCGCCAGGGTACGATCCCTTATTTGGAAGATGACTCGTTTGACAAACCTGTACGCTACCGCATGTATGATGTCACCGGACCGGGTTCAGTGGAGGACGTGGTTTCTTCTTGGAGCGACAGTCTTTTCTCCAGCCCCTCCGGGCGGCTGACCGGCCAGGTGGTGGATTCCACCACCAGTACCCCCATCCCGAATATCCTTATCGCCGCAGGTGGTCAGCAGGTGTTGACCGACTCGACGGGTTCGTTCGTTTTTGAAAGCCTTCCTGTCGGAACTCATAATCTCGTAGCTTATGCCATTGATGGCGCTTACCAGACCTTTCAGCAGGGAGCCCGGGTGGAAGTGGGACAACGAACCCCGGTGGCGATCTCACTGGCTCCTGCCCAGATGGTCAATGTTGTCTTCACGCTATCAGTACCCGCTAATACGATTCAAAATGCCCCCATCCGTCTGGCTGGAAACCTGTACCAGTTGGGTAATACCTTTGGCGACCTGGATGGCGGTATGAGTACTGTCGCCACCAGGATGCCGGTTTTGTCTCAAATGCAGGACGGCCGTTCCACGCTCTCGCTCATGCTCCCCGTCGGTGCTGATATCCGCTATAAATATACTCTCGGTGATGGCTTCTGGAATGCCGAACACAACGCAGATGAAACTTTTGTCCTCCGGCAATTGATCGTACCGGCTTCGTCGACCCCCGTTCAGGTTCAGGATACCGTCCAGACCTGGCAGGCGGGATCATCAGCGCCCATTCTGTTCGAAGTTACCGTTCCCGCATATACCCCTGCATCGGACATCGTCTCGATCCAATTCAACCCCTATGGCTGGACTGAGCCCATTCCGATGTGGTCGCTCGGAGACAACCGCTGGGTCTACGAGCTTTACAGTCCTCTCAATATGCTTGGCGATTTTGAGTATCGTTATTGCCGCAATGATCAATGCGGTATTGCCGACGATGGGCAAACATCTGCGGGTCAGCTCGGACGCCTGGTTTCCACCAGCCTAGTTCCGCAGGATCTTCAAGACACCGTTTCTGGTTGGGTCTGGTTGAAGGATAACGGACCTGCCTCGCTGGTAGGGATACCGGCCACAGCGCGGCAGGGATTCATGGCGGGTGTGGAGTTCCAACCTGATTATGCTCCAACCTGGCAAGCCTGGACGCCTCTGGCCATCCAGAACGTGCAGGGACTCTACGCCAATTGGCTTGTGCTTGACCCTTCCTGGAGCGTTGACCAGACAGCACCCTTCGTCTTTTCCCCCAAACCGGGTGTGGACCCACTTTGGGCTGATACGCTTGATACTGTCAGTCGTGCGCGAGCCGCCAACCTGAACGTGGCGCTTTTCCCGGCGGTAAATTTGACTACCGATCTGACGGCATGGTGGAATTCTGCCCCGCGTGACGCAGCCTGGTGGAACAACTGGTTCGACCGGTATGCGGCTTTCACAGCTTACCATGCCGACCTTGCATCGAAATCCGGTGCGCAGGCACTTATCTTGGGGGGTGACTGGGTGACCCCGGCCTTACCTGGAGGCCAGATCAACGGGAGCGCTTCAGGTGTTCCTGCAGATGCTGAGGCGCGCTGGCAGGCGATCATGAACGATGTGCGCACTCGCTTCAGCGGAAGTGTGTACTGGGCAGTGTCCTATCCCGGAGGATTGCAGTCGACCCCGGATTTTGCCAGGAACCTGGACGGTGTTTATCTACTCTGGTACGCTCCACTGAGCGGTTCCAGTGCTGACCAGATCCATTCCGCAGCCGCGCAATTGCTGGATACAGATATCCAACCTTTCCAGGCTACGCTTCAAAAACCGGTTTTCCTTGCGGTTGCTTACCCATCTACTGATAACTCTGCCAGTGCTTCGTTGCCTGCAAGTGCATTATTCCTTCCAGGCAACACCCAAATACCGGTTAATCTACAAGCGCAGGAGGATGTTTACCAGGGGTTGTTGATGGCTGTCAACGAGCGCGCCTGGGTGGGTGGCTTCGTCAGCCGGGGTTATTATCCTCCGGTGGTGTTGCAGGACGCCTCGGCTTCTGTCCGCGGCAAACCGGCAGCGGACGTGTTGTGGTATTGGTATCCGCGCTTTTTGGGGATTACGCCATAACAGTTGCCATCAGAACAAATAAAACGAAAGGTCTCCTCATTCAGGAGACCTTTTTGACTCATTACTTTTCACTCTATAATTCTTGTTATCTGATGTCTTGCCTGGCTTTCAGCGCTTCCATCACTGCTGGAATGAATGAGATAAGCACGATAGCGATGATGACCAATTCAAAGTTTTTTTGGACGAAGGGGATATTTCCGAAGAAGTAACCAAGCAGGGTGAAAGTAGCCACCCAGCTGACACCACCAATAAGGTTCCAAGTGATGAAGTAACCATATGACATCTTACTAACCCCAGCGACAAAGGGTGCGAAGGTGCGGATGATGGGTACAAAGCGCGCCAGGAAGATCGTCTTACCACCGTGTTTTTCGAAAAAAGTGTGTGTGCGGTCCATGTATTCCTTCTTGATCCACCTGACCTCACCGGTATTAGCTTTGGCGCCGATGGTGTGACCGATCCAGTAATTGGCTGTGTCCCCGCTAATGGCGGCAACGGACACAAGAATGAATATGAGCCAAGGGTTGAGTGTGCCGCGGGCAGCAAACGTTGCTGCGGCGAAGATGAGTGAATCACCGGGCAGGAAGGGGGTCACGACGAAGCCAGTCTCCATGAAGATGACAAAGAAAAGTAAACCATAGGTCCAAGCTCCATAGCGGGTGATGATATCGTTCAGATAAGTATCAATGTGCAATATAAAGTGAACCAGGCTAAGAATCCAATTCATTATTATTCCTCGGGGTTGAAATTGTGGAAAAGGCGATTATATCAGATTGAGTAAGGGTCGATCCAGGCGCTGAGTAAGGACGCAGACTTCGGTTGATCAACGGCAAGGCAATGAGCATCAGGACCAATTCCAGAATTAGCATTCCGAAGCCTCCAAGCACGAACACCGCGCCAGGCAGATCAACCTGCATATTCTGGCCTACCGTTCGCAGGGCGCCATAGACAGTAAGAATTGCTGAGCCATTCCACAGGCCATGAATGCTAACGGAGAGCAGGTATGCCAGGGCGAGTCTTCCGTAGCGTTTATCCAATTGTGCAGAAGCGATACCCCAACCCATCAGCCCACTAGCGGCTATATGCATCAAGGATGACACGGCGCGCCCAGCTAAGCCAAAGCCCCACATCTGAGTTGCGCTGCTGGCAGCCAGGAGACCTTCCATCATGGCAAATCCGGCCCCGCACAATGCACCTAAAACGAATCCCTCTGCGGGGGAATGCAAGCGTTTACCCAGGAACCAGATTACCGCCGGTTTGATGGCTTCCTCGATCAGCGGGGCAAGGACCGCTGCAAAGACCAGGATAACTAAGATAACTAGTGGATTGGTGAGATAAGGAGCCAGGTTGGTCAACAAAGTCTGCATATCTCCGGTGTTGGAGTTTGCCAGCTGTGTCTTGATCTGGTTGAAAAGGTCCAATAATTGCGGGTAAGACACAGCAAGAATCCCAAAGATCAATGCTGCTAGCCCGAAAACCAGATATTCCAGTGTTAATGCTGCAACAGTGCTTCCGACCATGCCATAACCGAATACCGACCATAAGCGACGGCGGGACCCTACAGGCAGGCCACCAGCGGCAATCCAAACCAAGGTGAGAATGGGCAAGCTGATCCCAAGCAGTAACAATGGTGCAGCCACGACCCAGCCATAGGTGAACAGGCTGGCAAGCACTGCGCCGATGACAACAACCAGGACCCAGACAATAACCAGCACTGCCAGCTCCCAGAATTTAGCATGCCGGAGCTTTGCCGGGAGGATCTCCTGTCCTTTCAGCCGCCTGATGGTATAAAGCAGTGCGGGCATGAGCAAACTTGCACAAAAGAACATGGCGAGCGCCTCAAGCATGCTGGCAGCCAGATTAGAAGCGTAAGCAGGGTCAAAATAAAGGATGCCGATGACAGCCAAATAAACACCGCGGATCAGTAATCCCAGGATTCCAATACAACAAAATATGAGCAGCAAAACATCACGTCGGTGGTTAGGATTTGATTGCACAGGTTGTATGGATTCAATCGATTGAATTGGTAGCACGGCGACTCCTAGTGTTGTTCAATGGTGACTCTGATCAGTTCATCTCCTGGCGGAAGAACAATGCCCGGTTGCGGATCACGAGGGGCGAGTGAAGATAAAACATCCATACCGCTTAATACCCGCCCAAAGATGGTGTATTGCCCATTCAATTCGGGCTCAGGTGCAAGAGTAATGATGAAGCGGCTACCGTTTGTGTCCGGTCCGTCATTGTCCATGGCTAATATGCCCGGCTGGTCGAAGGTCAGGCCGGATGAAATTTCGGTCGTGAACAGGTATCCGGGGTTGCCCAGCCCAGTCTCGCTAGGGTCACCGGTCATAACCCGGTTGTCAGTGAGAACCCGATAAAAAGTGATGCCATCATACCAGCCACTGGATGCCAGAAAGACAAAATTATTGACTGCCTGGGGAGCTTTCTCTGGATAGAGCTGGATTACTACATCGCCTTTGGCTGTGTGCAGGGTGACGATGTATTGTTTGAGCGGGTCAATATTCTCGGGTGGGCAGGCACTGAACTGGCGGGCCGACAGCGCGTCCATGCGTACCACCGTATCCAAACTGGCAAAATCAGCTAGAGAAGTGTAACGTGAAGTGCTGTTTACGAACAACAACGGCGGTGCAAATGGTTGAACTCCAGTAGTAAACTGGATGGCTTGCTGAAGGCGAAGGGCCACCACCGGACCTCCGAAATCCGACCGGAACTGGGCCGGGTCCATACCCAGACCAGCAGCTTGCGCTTCTACCCAGGTTTCGAAATCGGCTGGGGATGATGCGGTCCATTCAGATTGTTTCTCAAAGAGCAGGTCATGCATCTCCCAGAATTTACCTTGCAAGTCTGCTGCCTCCACAGCCTGGATGGCCAGGCTGTCTTTGTCGCGATCCGTTTGTGGGGAATGCAGGTAAATGATGCGCACATCATTCGGATGTGCCAGCCGTACCTGTTTCAGGCTTGCGGCCAGAAAGGCGCACGACAGGCACTGGTAATCGCTGAAAGCGATGATGGTAACAGGAGCATTTACCGGTCCGCTCACATGGCCTCGATCCTCGTAAGAGGCTCCCAGGGCCGCTTCGGGTGTGACCGGGTAGTGCAGCAATGTGCAAGCCATAGACGCAAGCCTGATAGCAAGGGTGGAGGTCGGTTCCAGGCTGGGGGTTGCCAAGGGAACAGGATTAGAAGAAACTGGGGCAGGAGAGCAAGAAGCCAGGATGAAGATAGTAACCAGTACGATCACGAGAAGTTTATACATTGAAGTCCATCCTCAAGGAGATACTGCTGCCTGGAGTTGCTGGAAAGAGTCCATCTGAGAGATGGTTTTCAAAAAAGCGGCCAGGGTTCCACTTTGCGCCCGCAGAGCACGTACTGCCGGACCGACCGGGTCTTCGCCTGCCGCACCACCGGGTGTTTCGGCATATGCCCCGTAGAAAGCAAAGTAGGCCTGGTTGAGTTTACGGATGGCGTAGCCATTTTGCCAGAAGAAGAGGCGGCGTTGTTCCATGTAAGCCTCAGCGTCCGTGATCTTACCCTGGGCAAGCAATTCGTCCACGCGGACGCGGGTGACGTGCATCTCGGCATTGAAATTAAAACCAGTAACGGCAGGGCTGGGTGGCAGGCTGACGGTTTGAACGCCGTACTCAGCAGCCAGTTCGGGATAGTAGCGTTTAAGCACGAGCACAGATATCTCATGCCCAGAGATGGATGCAGTGGTCTCATTCATTGTGCGCAATTCGGGGGAGGTATCGTAGTTCAAACCGAGCGGTCGCAGGGTTAACCAGTTATGGGTCCATTCATGGGCGATGGTATCGGAGAGCCAATCAAGGGCGGTGTTGCGCATAACCATAGTTGGGTAGGATCCGATGCCTCCCACTGGCACCACCAGCGAGGAGACGTTCAGACCGGAATCCACCTTGAACTCGAGGCTGATCTGCTGATCCACACTTAGATCGGGCAGGAGGGAAATGGTGGCATCCTGTTGGATCTTAGCGCGTGGGGAAATAACCAGATTGTAGGGTAGGGGGGAAATGTGGAACAGGACCGGGGGCAGCGGCTGCCCTCCGGTGGTCAGCCCCAAATCTGCAAGAGTGGCAGAGATCTGTTCTTGAAGGACAGCTTCAGCCAGAGGGGCAATCTGCTGCTGATGGTCATAAAGAGCGTTGAGTTGAGCACGCAGGGCAAGCGAAGCTACCGCGGGTTTGGTGACCTTGGGGTCGCTGTACAAAAAAATAAGCCGGTTTTCACTGGAGAGAATATTGTCCATCAGGTGTAGATAATCCACCACGATCTGATGGCGGGCGGTTTCGGTGAAATAAAAGGGAGTACCAAGGGCGGCTTGGTCCAGCTTGACTGAAAAAGCCTCCAGCGTCCAGGAAACGTAATCGAACTCGACTGCACGGGTGTAGCGGCGGGCAGCTTCGGATGGTTTGGAGGAGACCAGCAAGCTACTACCACCCAGAAGGCCGGCAAAGAAGATGGCGTAGAGACCAATTTCGATCCCGCGCAGGAGGCGGATGTACCAGGGCATGGGAGGATTATAACATTTGCGCCCCTTCATCTCCTTAAGACACATACCACCTTAACTATTCCAGTTTTCCAGGCACTGCTTTAGACGGAGCACGCCTTGTTCCAGTTCGTCCGGCTCGTAAAAAACGTAACTCAGCCGGATGTAATCCTGCATTCCACCCTGGCTAGAGAAGAGCGCTCCAGACCGGAAGCCAACTTTGAAAATCTCCGCCTGCCGTTGAAACTGAGTGGCGTTAATCCCATTGGGAAGATGGATCCAAAAGAAGTATCCCCCCTGAGGAAGGGTATATTTACAACGTGGTAAGTTCCGGCGCAGTGAGGCATCCATGACCGTGATGCGGGACCGGTAGGTGGTGATCAATTTGGAGATATTCTCGTCCAGTTTTCCGGTCTCCAAAACGCGGCTTACGATCGCGGATGTGAAGGGGTTCATCCCGCCGCCGCTGTTAAGCAAGCCACTGTTTACGAATCGCTGAATTATCTCTGCGTTCGCCTGCATCCACCCCAGCCGAAGGCCAGGGGCCAATATTTTCGAGAAGGAACCCAGCGAAATAATGTTCCCGGATTCAATATTAGCGGCCAATGGTTTCGGCGGTTGACCAGCATAGCTCAGGAAATGATAGACCTCGTCTGCCACCACGAGGAAATCGTGTTTGTGGCTCAGGCTCACCAGCTGTTCACGGCGCTCTGCAGACAAGGTGTGTCCAGTTGGGTTTTGGTAGGTGGGAATGATGTAGAGAAATTTTGGGCGGGATTCGGCGAGCTTTTCTTCCAAGGCTTCGATCACCAACCCGTTTTCATCGGTACGGATGGGGACCAGATGCAAGTCATGGTCTGCGAAGATGCGTAAGGCGAAGAAATAGGTCGGTTCTTCGACGAAAATGATGTCGCCGGGTCGGGTAAAGAACGTACAGATGAGATGCAACCCCATCGATGCCCCGGAGGTGATGAACAGGCTGTTGGGTTCAACCGGAAAAGCATAGCCGCGACTCAAGAATTCTGCCAGGGATTGCCGGAAGACGCCATCACCTTGCCTGGCTCCATATTGAAGGAATTCGGGGTCATTCTGGCAGAAACGCTCATCGGCGGCTTTATGCATCATCTCCAGTGGCAGGAGCGAAAATTGCGGATCACCGAGGCCCAGGTCGATAAAGCCCTGCGGTATGTAAAACTGGGATGTTTGCAATATCCTTTCCAAGTTACCCACCTCTAACGCGCTGGGCTGCTAACACGTTCGGTAGATTTTCGATGCGGGCTAACATACGACTCAATTGGGCGATATCCCGGACTTCAATAGAAAGGCGCAGGTCTGCCAGATTCTTATTGATACCCACTTGTACATCCACGATATTTACATTTTCGCTGTTGAGAAGGGTGGTGATGTCGCCCATCAACCCCTGGCGGTCATAGGCGCGGATGCGGATGGGAACCGGGTAAGTACGGACATTTTCACCCCAAGAAACCTTTACCAGCCGCTCGCGATCCTTGATGCGTAATATATTGGGACAATCCTGGCGGTGAATTGTTGCCCCGTGTCCGCGGGTAATATAGCCGATGATCTCATCTCCGGGAGTCGGGTTGCAGCATCTTGCCATGGCAGTCAGCAGACCTTTCAAACCGAGCACCGTAACGGCCTCGCTGGAAATTGCTTCACTGGATGGAGGGACAGCGACCAGGAGATCGTCGCTTTCTTTTGCTTCCAGAAGTTTGTTGACGACACGTCCGACGGTCAGATCCCCGCAACCGAGGGCATCGAAGAGTTCTTCGGGATTACGTCCGTAATTCTGGGCAAGGGCTCTAAGCCCATCCTCATCCAATTCGGCCAGGCCAAGTCGTTGAATTTCGTGCTCCAGGATTTCTTTACCCTGGGCAATGTTTTGTTCGCGGTTCTGCTTTTTGAACCAGGCCTTGATCTTTGAACGGGCACGCTGAGTGTGTACCAGGCCCAAGTTCGTGTTAAGCCAATCCCGGCTGGGACCGCCTTGTTTGGCGGTTAGGATTTCGACCTGCTCGCCAGTCTTTAGCGTGTAGTCCAGTGGAACGAGTTTATTATTAACTTTGGCCCCACGGCAGCGGTCACCGACTGTGGTATGAACATGGTAGGCAAAATCGATCGGCGTGGAACCGGCTGGCAGGTCAATGATGTCACCATGGGGAGTAAAGACATAGACGCGGTCTTTGAAGACATCTGTCTTCATGCTGTCTACGAATTCCTGGGCGTCATCTACATCCTGTTTCCACTCCATCACCCGCCGTAGCCAGTTGATGCGTTCGTCGTACTTGCCCCGCTCACCGCCTTCCTTGTATCGCCAATGCGCGGCGATACCTATCTCGGCATTCTCATTCATCTCGGGCGTGCGGATCTGGACCTCCACCGGTTTGCCATCATCATAAATGATAACTGTGTGCAGTGATTGATAAAAGTTGTCCTTGGGAGCGGCGATGTAGTCGTCGAATTCACCAGGCATGGGCCTCCAGTGAGTGTGGATCAGTCCCAGGACGGCGTAACATGCAGCCACGTCCGGGACGATGAGCCGGATACCGCGCACATCGCGAACGAGGTCGAACGACTTACCTTTCTCAATCATCTTGTGGTAGATGGAGTAGATGTGTTTTGACCGACCCGAAATTTCAGCCTTGATCCCCGAAGAGGCCAGGATCCTGGAAATGGCTTCGGAAATCTGCTGGATCTCAGCTTCGCGTGATTCCCGGCGCTCCGCCAGTTGCGCAGCGATCTCCTTATACTTCTCCGGGTTGGTATAACGGAAGCCAAGGTCTTCGAGTTCCCACTTGATTTGCCAGATACCGAGCCGGTTGGCCAGCGGGGCAAAAATATCCAACGTTTCCTGGGCGATGCGGCGGCGTTTAGCCTGCGGGAACGCTCCTAACGTGCGCATATTGTGTAAACGGTCGGCTAGTTTTATTAGCACAACGCGAACATCACTATCCATGGCCAGGAAAGTCTTCCGAAGGGTTTCTGCAGCGAGGTCGCGTTTGCGGTTGCGTCTGGCGGCTTCATCCTCGATCTGATTGCTGGCCTCGTCCGATTTGCGCAGGGCCTCCTCCTGATGTTCGCCGCGCGAGACGCGCGGCAACTGGGTCAGCTTGGTTACCCCCTGGACGAGATTGGCTAGCGCCTCACCAAAATCACGACGCAAGTCCTCGAATTTAATGGAAGTATCTTCGACGGTGTCATGCAGCAAACCCGCCGCGATGATATCCGCGGGCATGGAATACTCAGCCAGGATTGCAGCGACAGCTAGACAATGGTAAACATAAGGCTCACCGGAAGCGCGTTTCTGACCGGCATGTGCTTTTTCGGCCAGCCGGTAGGCGCGCTGGATCAACTCCCGGTCGGTGAGAGTGTAATAATCTGGGAGTTGGTTCAAGAGATCTGCCAAGCTTAGCGGAGAGGATGTTTTCATTTGCTCTCTATTTTACATCTCTCACGCGAAAAAGGATGATGATCGTCAGAACGAGAAAGATGGTGATCAGGAAGGTTGCAGTCAGATTGGCAGCTTCTCCCCAGAGGGTTTCCAGCGACAGAGGGAGCAGGCCACGCACCACGCTCCCAGAGGGGACCATCAGCAGGAGTAACGCGATGGCGGCGAAGGCTTTCAGAGCGGTTAGGATTCCCCGACTCAAATCCCAAGAGTCGGGCATTTTGGCGAGGTATGCTATCAGCCCGAAGAAGACGATCACCACCATCACATCGTAGGCGCGGTGATAACCAACCAACAAGACCCAAAGGATGAGAATGACGGTCAGATGATAAAGGCTAAGCGATTCAAGCGATTGGTTCAAAGGCCGTCCAGCTTTCTTCCAGCGCCAGAGTGCCAGTGGAATCCCGACTGCCAAAGTTAGCGTCAGAGCAATCAAAAGCAGATACTGTTCTGCATGCAGGGCTGCAGCCAGGTGTATCCCTTCCCGCCCAGCGTGCCAGAGAGCCATATGGATGTATTCCCCAAAGATTTCCAGGAAACCCGAACCGCTTAGAAGCATCAGGCCAACGATCCCGGCTACCTGAACGATCCCGGCAGCGAAGACAAGACGCGGCTTCGGATCGATGAAAGTGAACAGGATTAAAATCCCCAGTGCCAGCGAATATTTGGAAAGCGCCATTCCCAGGAATAGCCCTGCGACCCACGGTATACGGTCAGCCAGTAATATCGCGGCCAACATCAAATCCAGGATGAGAAAGGTTATCTGTCCACTGGCAGCAGCAAAACGGGTGGAAGTCAACCCAATCATGGCAAGGATAAGTGCCAAAAGTTCCCAGCGGTTGAGCCAATTCTTTTTCGGAAAGAGCTGTACGATAAGGAAGGGAATAGCTCCGAGCAGGGCCAGATTGAGCACCAGCCAGACCGTTTTTGCCAACGACCAGGAGAGAAACGCCAACGGCGCCAGTAAGAAAAAGACCGGGGCGGTACTGGCTGGAGCTGGTGAGAGACCGGCGAAAAGAATTTCATTAAGTGTGTCCACCTTCTGGTCCAGGTATTGGACTGGTACAGTGGGTAACTCGTTATTGATGAACGCTTTGTAGAAATCCTTGCCCTCTCTCAGGAAATGCCCCGCGTACCAATAGGTATAAAGGTCGTTTCCGCCCGACGATGATAAAGTTTGTTGGAGGATGCGGCCCAGGGAGATTGCCGCCCAGAAAGCCAGGGCAGCCAATGCGGCGATACGCAGGAATTTAGGTAATTTCGAGTTTGTCTTCATTATCGTGTAAAATTCGATGTAAGTATAGCATGTTCACCCGACACAGGAAGTTTTCTATGCCAATTATCAATAACGTTACCCGCTTGCTGGATTCGAAGAGAATTCCTTATAAAGCCTTTGAACTTCCAGCTGAAAAACTCGGCGCTGAAATTACCGCCCGGTTGCTTGGCGTGGATCCTTATCTGGTCTTTAAGACCATTGTCGTAACTCGCGCGAAAGGCAAACCGATCCTGGCGGTCGTCCCTGGCCCCCACCGTGTGGATCTGAAACTGCTGGCGGCCGCGCTGAGTGAGAAAAAAGTTGGCTTGCCGACCGAGCATGAGGCTGAAGAATTGACCGGCTTGCAGGCTGGCGGAATCTCGCCTCTGGCGTTGGTCAACAAAGGCTTTCAAGTAGTTATAGCCCGAGATGCCCAGATCCGGACCGAGATCCACGTGAGTGGCGGACAGCGTGGGTTAAATATCCGCCTACCGGTTAAATCCCTGGTGGAATTAACCCATGCCCGGTTTGCTGTCATAAGCGTCCAAGATCCGGAGAACTCCTGAAGAATCAAGGTTGCGGTCTGTTGGATTTGTTCTATAATATAACAAATGGATTTTGGGAGCAGATGATGAGTGAAATGACCGCAAATGATCCGATCATTATTGCCCGCGACGTACAGAAATGGTATGGTCATTTTCGGGCTTTAAAGGGTGTCAGCATGGAAGTCAAGCGAGGGGAGGTTATTGTCATTTTTGGCCCGTCGGGGTCGGGAAAATCCACGTTCATCCGCTGTATCAATCACCTTGAGGACCACCAGAAGGGACTGATCATAGTCGATGGGATTGAACTGACCAAGGACATGCATAATATCGAAAAGATCCGCATGGAAACGGGCATGGTCTTCCAGCAATTCAACCTGTTCCCGCACTTGAATGTTTTGCAGAATATTACCCTGTCCCTGATCCAGGTACGCAAATGGTCGAGAGAAAAGGCTGAAACAAAGGCGAAAGAATTGCTTGAACGGGTGGGCATACCGGAGCAAGTCAATAAATTTCCCGGGCAACTATCTGGTGGCCAGCAACAGCGTGTTGCAATCGCCCGGGCACTTGCAATGGAGCCGAAGATCATGCTTTTTGACGAACCCACATCGGCGCTTGACCCGGAGATGATCAAGGAAGTTCTGGATGTGATGGTCGGACTGGCGAAATCCGGGATGACCATGTTGGTAGTGACCCACGAAATGGGCTTTGCCAAGGCTGTGGCCGACCGGATGTATTTTTTTGACCAGGGTTTGATCGTCGAAACCGGTACTCCGAAAGATATATTCACGAATCCCCAGGAAGATCGGACGAAGCTATTCCTGTCGCAGATCTTGGAAAAGTGATCGTGTTTTTGTGAAAAGTAAGAGCCGGAGCAATTGCTCCGGCTCTTTTTCTTATTCAAGTTGAATGATTGGATTTATGTGAGGGCATTGACCCCCTGTTCGAGGGATTTATCTCCGAGGATTTGCTCGAGCAGTTCGCGTGTGGAGAATATTCGTACAGGACCGTGCATATCGACGCGGAACGATTGTGGGATCTCCCATTCGTAGTCGGATAACTTGGTTAAATCAACGAGGCCAATACTTTATTATTTCCTCACTAGGAGAATATTTACTTTCCTGGTTTCTCTGCTTTTTCTTCTTTACACATCGAAAACGATCTCGGCTTCAAATCCTTGCGTGGTCTTCGGGATTTTAAGATCATGATAAGTTACCGCTTTGATGGTCTTGTTATATGATATCAGAGGCGGCCCGCCCATTTCGACTTTCAATGTTCGACCTTCGACCTGGATCTCGAATTGATCGAATGCCAGACGGTTATGATCGGTATCGTAGACAAGTTCCGAGAGGAAGGATACCAGCAAGCTTACAGCATCAACTTCGGACGTGGAGATTGTATGCTTGATGTGCGGCCTATCAACCAGATTGATACCTGCCAATGCATTCATCCCTTTTGCAGACTCTATAAACATAGGGGCCAGGTCCGCAGCCCAGACGCGTAAAGACCAATATGCGGTGTGGGGGAGTTCTTCATAAGACTTGATTGATTTGTAATCGTATTTATGGAAGTAGCGAATCTTTGTCCGCCCGTTTAAAATGTGCACGGTAAGCGGCTGTCTCGGCAAGCAGAGACTGGATTTCCACCCACAGGCGCGCTGCACCGCCCAGGTCGTTGATGGTCTTTCCAGGAGCCAGCCAGAGTTGATCGTTTTCCTGGTGCAATAGGGCAATACTCCCCCGTGAAACCAACCAGTTCAAGCCTGTCTCAACTGTGATTTGTCGCTGGGCAGATGATGCAGCCAGTTCGGCATAAGTTACTTTGCCTGCGTGGTGAGTGATGGCATATTTCAGGAGACCGCTCAGGCGTGCTATAAACGCATCAGTGATTTCCAGAAAAGGATGTGCGCATACCAATGTGATGAAGTGCGGTTTGACGATCCCAAGCGCATCTTGCAGTTCATCCGGTGAAGGTGGTATGGTCCAGATGACTAGGTTGTCAGCCTGCTCCAGGTCGTTCCTGTCCTTCCCGTTGACCTCTTTCTTCGCCTCCGCCTCTGCCCACACCAGGGTTGACGGTTGATCAAAGCCCGACAACAGGGTCAATGGGTCTTTGACGTTCCGATAATCAAGGATTTCATGTTTAAGGCTTCTTAATTCGACTGGCGGGGTCCCGATGGCCTGGAAGTCCACAAATTCCATCTGGACCTGCCGACTGCCGCGCCAATCCGAGGCGCGGATGGTATAAGCCAGGTCAAATTTCCCTTCGGGGAGGGTTTCTCCTGCGCCACCCCACCATAGGACTTTCTGTTTGTTCCCCATTTCATCAGCCACAGCCAGTTTCAGGTGTTCCTCATTCCTCCCAATTTTTGTGGCTGATAACAAAGCCAGGTTGTGGGTGGCTAGGGTTATTTTGTTATTGCCAGGACCGAAAGGAGCAAGACTTTCAAGTGTGGCGGCCAGGTTAAGACTTATTTCGGGCAGGTCGAGCCAGGCATCGATCCTGAGTTCCGGCTCTTTATTTTTATTTTTGCCAAGCATCAACCCAACAGTTTTGTTTAACCTGCGGAGAAATTCGGGTAGTAAATCTTGTTCCAGGGCGAGACCGGCAGCCATTGGGTGACCGCCGAAACTAAGTAGCAGGTCTTGCTGGGCGGCGATGGCAGCGGTGATGTTGAGTCCTTCCACCGAACGGGCGGAACCGTGCGCTGGTTCGTTGGCTGGTGTGGAGAAAAGAATGGCGGGCTTGTTATAACGTTCGACCAGGCGGCTGGCAACAATCCCAACCACCCCGCTGGGCCAAGCTGGATGTCCCAGCACGATTACGGGATTTGCAAGCAGCGTCGGGTCGGCGTTTAGTTGGGCTTCAGCTGCACGGGTTACCTGGTTACAAAGGAGTTGGCGTTGGGCATTATAGTTCTCCAATTGTGTCGCCAGCAAACGGGCTCGGCCAGAGTCTGCGGTGGTCAACAGTTCCACCGCTGGATTGGCGTCCCCAAGGCGTCCCAGGGCGTTAAGGCGCGGTCCCAGCACAAAGCCGATGTGCTCCTCCGTCAGGTTGGCATGCTCAAGGTCGGCCATTTCCATCATAATTTGCAGCCCGAGCCGTTGAGTGCAGCGGAGGACCGCCAGTCCTTTTTGAACCAGGAAACGGGCATCCCTTCTAAGAATAGCCAGGTCTGCAACCAATCCCAACGCCACCAGATCGAGTAGCGAAGCCGGCGAAATGGATGCAGTCGGGAAGCGGGAGATGAGTTCTTCCGCCAGTTTATAAGCCACACCCACCCCTGCAAGGGTTGCCAACGGATGTTCTGGCGGTAACAATTTTGGATTGACAATCGCGACAGCTTGCGGCAGGCTTTCAGAAATGTCATGATGGTCTGTAATGATCATGTCAACATGCCGCATCCGGGCGAATTCCACTGCCTCGTGAGCGGTAACACCGGTATCACAGGTCAGGATGAGCTTTGCGCCGCGGTCTATGATTTCTTTCAAGTGGATGACATTGACGCCATGACTTTCGACCCCGCGCACCGGTATGTGAAAAGTGACTTCCGCACCCAAGGCGAGCAGAGTCTGGACGAGCACGGTTGTGGAAGTTTGCCCGTCCACGTCAAAATCACCCCAAACGCAGATGGGCTCATGGGAATGGATGGCACCTTCGATGCGCTCAACGGCAGCAATCAGCCCTGGCAGGTCCAGGGCAGGGGTTGGGGAATATAACTCAGGATCCAGAAAAGCCCTGGCAGCCTCAGGTGTGGTAAATCCACGGCGGACGAGCGTCTCTGCTACGAGTGGGTGCAGGTCGGGCAGAGAGGCTTCTACAGGGAGATGAGTCGGTTCTAACCAGTGCATGGCATTTTAGAATTCGATTTCAGCGATTTGCTCGAAGTTTATCTCGTCGCCGGTCAGTTCGGTTTCTACCATTTCATCCATCATTGTTCCTGCCTTCCCGCCCCGGTTGCAATATGAGCGGTAAGGACAGAAGGCACATTTCTTTTCGTCTTCGGTTAATGGAAAATGATGGTGGTTGCTGATTTCGTTGATGAGACTGGTCAGGGCATCCCAGTCGCGTTTGTACTGGGTGGTATTGTATGGGTAGCATGCTGGTTCGGATGGATATTCAGCATACCAATAGATCATTTCGATTTGCTCGGGAGAAAAGGGATTCCCACGGTTCAGGTGCGCGCCAGCCTGGACGAGCACTGCCCGGTAGACGCGCGTCTGCCACCTGGCGCCCATCCATTCATCCCGCGGGCGCTTGCCGGTTGTTTTCCAGTCATAGATGGAGGCCCGTGCTCCCAGTTTGACGGCAATCAGGTCGTATTTTGCAAGCAGGCGAAAGGTCCCGACGGGAGCGGCAAGAGTAATTTCCACGTGCTGCGCGTAGCCAGAATATTTGAATTTGGTGCCCAGATAATTTTCCCACCAGCGGGATAGGTCAGGTGAATTTGCCAACCTGGTCAGTTTTTCAGCAGGCAGGCCGATCAAGTGCTGCTGTACCCGTCGGTGGAAAAGCTGGCCTTCCTGCTGGCGGCGTTCGTTTTCCAGAACCGGTTCCGTCTCAACCGCGGGCCACTGCAACTGTTCGATATAGCGCAATTGGAAACGTCGCGGGCAGTCGCTGAAATCTTGTAGCGAGGTCTGGGAGAAGGAAAAACCGGGAAGCAAGGTGGGGGAGCCCATTTCCTTATTTTACATGTTTTTGTGCGTTTTGAGTTGAACGACAATCGTCCCAATTACCACCAGTACCAAACCGGCAATGTATTAAGTAGTCGACCCCTGGCTAAGAAATACTACAGCCAGGATGGTAATCTACGGAAGCATCAAACTATTAAAAATGGAAGATTCGACTGCCATCAGTGCCTGTAAGGACCAGTTCCAGAGTGTAAATGCGAAGTGCCGTGGTAGCGACGACCATCGAGCCGATGATGAACCAATCCATACCTGTGATCGTGGCGAACACTTGGACTACCGACCCGGTGATGAGCATCAGCACCGACCCAATTCCCATGCTGACGAAGTCACGACCAGCGGCGAGAGCTTCGCATCCCGATTCACTTTCAGGCTAAATAGCGAGGATGCCACATTCATCGTCATGCAAAATATTCCGATCCCGACACCGACAATTTGAGCCTGCGGCATGGATGCGAGGATAAGGTAAATCCCTACGGGCAATGCTGCCAATCCGATCCCGGTCAACTGTAGCGGGGACGGGTATTCTTTCAGCAGGGAGATCCTGCGACCCCGACCAAGACCGAGGTCAGGTTAAGCAGCAAGCTGACGATATTGGCAGGGTAATAAGCCAAGGCCAGAAACATGGCGTTCTAGGTGATCGTGTAATAAACCCATCCCAGGAGGGCTGAATTTCCCCACTCTTTGTGGTTCATTTGTAACAACGCCTAGCGCTGGGATGGGTTGAAGAGAACAAATAGAGCAGGCAGAGAAGTGCCAGTGTATAACGCAACCCGGCGAATATGCTGGCTGGTAGACTGGCGCGCAACCCGATCTTGGTGAGCACCCAGGTAGTGGACTAAAGAATTGTGACGAAGTGCCCAGCAGAATGGCCTTATGGCGGGGGTATGCGGAAAGCAAATGCAGATAATGCAGTGCAAGTGGGACGACAGAAATAAATGACAATCGTCACTAGAATTTCCAATCATCAAAATGATATACTTTAACTGGTCAGACCACATACCAGTTAAGGCAAGAGTAGGAACGCTTTGGGTGCTTTTAACACTGAAAGCTGTTATTACCGAACCACAGGAGAAATTATGGATTGGAAACCCATCCAAAGGCCCGCAGAAATGGCTGAAAGCCGCCTGCTCGAAGCCATCCTAACCGGGCATTTTCCAATTAACAGCAACCTTCCCGGTGAACGGGAACTTTCTGAACAGATAGGGGTTACCCGCCCAACCCTGCGGGAGGTTCTCCAACGTCTCGCCCGGGACGGCTGGCTAGATATCCAGCACGGTAAACCGACCCGAGTATGTGACTATTGGCACGAGGGCGGGCTAGCAGTCCTGGCAGAGCTGGCGCAAACCCCCGCCGGGCAGTCTCCGGATTTTGTCACATATTTGCTCGAGCTGCGTGTCTTGCTGGCTCCGGCTTATGCCCGTCAGGCGCTTGAGTCCGCATCAGGGGAGGTGGTGGCCTTGCTCGAAAACTATCTCCGCCTCGAGGATAATCCTTCTGAATTCGCCCGTGTGGATTGGGCATTGCACATCCGGTTGACACAGTTGGCATCCAACCCGATATTTCGTTTTCTTTTCAATGGCTTCCAGAAATTATCCATCCCGGTTGGTGAGCAATACTTTGCTTTCCCTGAATGTCGACAACATTCACGCCATTTCTATTCTGAATTGTTGAACTGTGCCCGTTCGGGCGCGGCTTTTGATGCAGAGACTCTCACCCGGAGGATCATGGAAGAGAGTCTGGCGTTATGGCAAAAAATGCAGAAGGAGAACCTATGAAACGCTGGAATGGGTGGGGCAATATCAACACGGATTACCCGGTCCCAGCTTCCGCTCGGTCTTATCTCGCTAATTTGTTCGGCAAGCTGGATCCGCAACCAGACGCAGATTACGAGACTGTTCTCAAGTCTGTGCCTAGTTCCAGACTCCCCGGCCATCCGCTTGTAGATGTGACTGCTGAGACGCGCCTTACGCATGCGCGCGGCCAGTCCCTACCCGATTGGGTGGCGCTGCGTTCCGGGCGGATTGGTGCTTTTCCGGATGGTGTAGCCTATCCGCAGACCGGGGAGGATGTACGCACCCTGCTCGCATTCGCCAGGGTATCAGGCGCAAAGGTAATTCCTTACGGCGGAGGGACAAGCGTTGTTGGGCACATTAATCCTTCCAAATCCGACCTACCGGTGCTGACAATTTCATTGGAGCACATGACCAACCTTATTGACTTGGACGAGTTCGGGAACACAGCAACTTTCGAAGCTGGAGTCACCGGACCTGCCCTGGAACAAACCCTGGCGAAGCGCGGCTACACCCTTGGGCATTTCCCACAATCGCACGAGTATTCCACCCTGGGCGGCTGGGTTGCAACCCGTTCATCGGGGCAGCAGTCTTACAAATATGGGCGCATTGAACAGTTGTTTGCCGGTGGCCGCCTGGAAACTCCGCGCGGGTTGATCGAGCTGCCGCATTTCCCGGCTTCGGCTGCCGGACCGGATATTAAGGAGATGATCCTCGGATCGGAAGGCCGTATGGGAGTCATCACCCAGGCCACCGTCAAGGTGCGCCGTGTTCCAGCGGTCGAGGAATTTTATGGCGTCTTCTTTCCAGCGTGGGAAGCGGCTACGCAGGCGGTTCGCCTGATTGCCCAGGGGGAAATCCCAGTCTCGATGGTGAGGCTTTCCAACCCACAGGAGACAGAGACCACCCTGATTCTATCTGGTAAATCGTGGGTTGGCGCAGCTGACAAGGGCCTGCGGTTGATCGGCTACGGCGATAATCGCTGCCTGTTGGTCTTCGGTGTAACCGGGGCAGCTGCGCACGTCCGTCGAACCCGGGCACAGGCTTCTTCCATTTGCAGCAGGCATGGTGGCCTTTTCGTCGGGACGGTGGTTGGTCATACCTGGGAAAAGTCCCGTTTCTATTCGCCCTACCTGCGCAACACACTCTGGGAAATCGGTGTGGCAATTGATACACTCGAGACTGCCATTCCCTGGCGAAATGTCATGGCGGCTTCAACGGCCATCCCGGCGGCGATAGTGACAGCTATGGAAACTCTCGGTGATAAGGTGCTGGCGTTTGCACACCTGTCACACGTTTACCGTGATGGAGCCAGCATCTATACCACATTCCTCTTCCGACGACCGTCCGATCCGGATGAACTGTTGGCCCATTGGCATGCGATGAAAAAAGCCGCCAGCCTGACCATCCAGAAATACGGCGGGACGATCACTCACCAACATGGCATCGGTACCGACCTGGTCCCATATCTGCCAGCTGAGAAAGGTCCCTTGGGCATGGACGCACTCCGGGCGGCCTGTAAATCGTTTGACCCGGATGGGATGATGAACCCGGGGAAATTATTCTGATAAGCTTGGGTGGGACTTTTCCTCCCACCGAGGTGGAGGACCTATGGATTGGACAAAAGGTTGGCGTGATAGGGCCTGGTCGGAACTTGACAAGGAATGGGACGTGGTTATTATAGGTGGCGGTATCACCGGTGCGGGGATCCTGCGCCAGTGTGTGCATGCCGGGTTGAAGGTGGTGCTGGTCGAAGCAGACGATTTTGCCTCGGGCACATCGTCGCGTTCGTCAAAACTTGTTCACGGGGGTATGCGTTATTTAAAAAATGCCCAAGTGCGAGTCACGCTTGAATCAGTTACTGAGCGTGAACACCTGCTCAAAGAAGGTCGCGGGCTGGTCAACCGGCTCGGTTTCCTCTACACCTGCCTGCCAGGTGACCAGATGCCTGGCTGGGTCTTCGGAGCCGGTCTGGTCGTCTACGACCTGATGGCGCACCAATGGAGTCACCGTTCGTATGATGCCGATGACTTGCGCGAACTCTGTCCTCCGTTGACCATCCCCGGCTTGCGCGGTGGATTCCGCTTCTTCGACGCCCAAACCGACGACGCTCGACTTGTCCTGCGCCTGTTGCGCGAATCGGTTTCGGGGGGAGCGCTGGCACTCAATTATGCGCGGGTCGAGTCCCTGCTTAAGACAAATGCCGGGCAGGTGTGCGGAGTGGTTCTGCGCGATACCTCCGGTGATTCAGACCGCCAAATTGAAGTGAAAGGCCGGGTGGTGATCAATGCCACCGGAGCCTGGGCGGACGAGTTGCGCAGGGAAGTGGGAAAAACACCACGGTTGCGCCCATTACGCGGCAGCCATCTGGTATTCCCATTCAGCCGATTACCTTTAACGCGTGCTGTCACCTTTCTGCACCCCCAGGATGGACGTCCGGTCTTTGCACTGCCTTGGGAAGGAGCGGTTATCTTCGGCACAACGGACGTGGACCAGGGTTCGGACCTGGTCACCGACCCGTCCATCAGCACTGTCGAGGCCGAATACCTGCTGGATGGTCTTAAGTTCGTCTTCCCCAAACTAGAATTGACATTTGCTGATGTGAGCGCCACTTATTCGGGTATCCGACCGGTGGTTGATACCGGAAAAGCCAATCCATCCAAGGAATCACGTGAGCATGTGCTCTGGGACGAGAACGGCCTATTAACCGTCAGCGGCGGTAAACTGACGACCTTCCGTATCATGGCGCGTGAAGCCTTAAAAGCAGTTCGCAGGCACATCGGGCACATCCCCTTCGATTCCGAACTCCCTGTATTGGACGCCATTCCGCAGGAAGCTGAGGCAGCATGCGCGGCCTCTAAATTCTCCCCAACACAGTGTCTGCGCCTTTTGGCGCGTTACGGGCCCGAGGCCGCAGCCTTGTTTAATGCCTCTGATACAGATCTCCAACCAATTAATGGCACCATCTATCAGTGGGCAGAACTTCGTCAAGCAGTTCGCGCTGAAGGGGTTGTTCATCTCGATGATCTGCTTCTGCGCCGCCTCCGGCTGGGACTACTTGCTCCCAACGGCGGCCTTGACCAGATAAGCCGTATCCGCTCCATTGTTCAGCCAGAACTGGGTTGGGATGATGTTCGCTGGCAGGCGGAAGAAAAATCATATATCGAGTTATGGAACCGCGCCTATCGGCTATAATTCTTTTATCCTAAAGGGTTCTTTGTGCGAAGGAGTTTTGCATGCCCGAAAACCTGCTTGCGATCGATAATGGTACCCAATCTGTGCGCGCGCTTGTGTTTGATCCACAAGGGAATTTGTTATACAAGTCGCGGGTTTTAATAGAACCGTATTTTTCGACTGCCCCCGGTTTGGCTGAACAGGATCCGGAAGTTTTCTGGAAGGCAGTCTGTGAAGCCTGCCAGGGTCTATGGGCACAAGGTGTTGACAAGTCTTCCATTGCCGCGGTCAGCCTGACGACCCAACGCAGCACGCTCATCAATGTGGACAAGGAGGGCAAGCCTCTCCGTCCGGCCATCCATTGGCTTGACCAGCGCCGAACAGAAGGTGTTAAACCACTAGCCGGGTTGTGGGGTGCAGCATTTAAAGTTTCCGGTGCCTCCGATACGGTGGCTTACCTTCAGGCGGAAGCCGAAGCCAACTGGCTCCAAAAATACCAGCCTGAGATCTGGAGCGCAACGCACAAGTATCTTTTTCTCTCCGGCTACCTGACCTTCAAGTTGGTTGGCAAGTTCGCGGACTCGGTCGGCTGTCAGGTTGGGTACATCCCGTTCGATTACAAGAAGCAAGACTGGGAGGCCTCGTGGGGGTGGAAGTGGCAGGCGGTGCCGGTTGATAAAGCGCTCCTGCCGGATCTTGTGCCGGTTGCGTCCATAATAGGTGAGATCACCCCAGGGGCATCTGCTGTCACCGGTCTCCCGATGGGACTTCCGCTCATCGCCGCTGCAGCAGACAAGGCCACCGAAGTACTCGGCGCAGGCTGTCTGGAACCGCACATCGGTTGTCTCAGTTACGGAACAACCGCCACCATCAACACCACCCATAAAAAATACATCGAAGTCATTCCACTTATTCCCCCATACCCGGCAGCGGTGCCGGGACAATACAGTTTAGAGATCCAGATCTACCGTGGATACTGGATGGTGACCTGGTTCAAGCAAGAGTTTGGTCTGCGCGAGCAGGGATTGGCTGAGGCGCAGGGTATTGAACCCGAGGCCTTGTTCGACGAACTGGTCCGCGCTGTCCCGCCTGGCTCGGAGGGTCTTGTGCTCCAGCCATACTGGTCGCCGGGGTTGGTATTTCCCGGTCCGGAAGCGCGGGGAGCGATCATCGGCTTCAGTGATGTGACCACCCGTGCCCATATTTACCGGGCCATCCTGGAAGGGCTGGCTTATGCCTTACGCGAAGGCGCTGAACGGACCGCCAAACGTTCCGGGGAACCCATAACAGAGTTACGCGTGGCAGGTGGCGGAAGCCAGTCAGAGGCGGCCATGCAACTAACGGCGGATGTGTTCGGCCTGCCAGCCTCGCGTCCGCATGTGTATGAAGCTTCAGGTCTGGGCGCGGCGATGGATGCTGCCGTGGGTATCGGAGTCTACCCCGATTTCCAGGCCGCCATCCAGGCGATGACGCGTGTGCGGGACACCTTCGAGCCGGACGGGAGTGCCCATGAGCGCTATGATGAGTTATATTACGGCGTGTATAAGCAAATGTATAAACGGCTGAGGCCGTTGTATCAGGTGATGAATAAGAAATAAAAAATTCGCCCGGATGAAAGTCCGGGCGAATTTTATTATGCGTTCATGATAATTACTGAATTCTGATCACAGGGCAGCTTGGTTTTCCAACCACCCTTGCAGCGACACAAATGGCAGCGCCGGCGTCTGTTCCCCTGTCCGGCCTGTATTCCATGTCAGAACCAGTTCCTTCTTCGCGCGTGTGATACCAACGTAAAGCAGTCGCAGGCGTTCCCGCACGTAATCCAACCGTGCAGATTGGGTGGCCACCCCCTCAGTGTAAACCTCATACTCTCCGGAGTAGAGAACGGCATCCAGTTGCGCCAACGTCTCGGCTTCCAGGTTCAAGCCGGAGCGTACGAACCACTTCTCCGGAATATAGCGGTCGTTGGGCTGACCGGACGGGAAGTCGTAATTGTTGACCGACATCAGGTAGACCCGGTCCCATTCCAGCCCCTTGGCTTTATGCATGGTTGTCACAACAACCTTGCCGGCATGGTGGGATGGGTCAAAGCCCGAGTCGTCCTCGCTGAAGCCCAGGAAGCGCCGTTCATTACGGGCGATCAGGCTGAGTTCCCCGTTCAGTTCGGGTAAACGCCAGTCATTGTGGTCATCGCTGACCTGGCGCAAGACCAGCGCCAGTTTGTGCGCCAGGGCGAGGTCATTGGGTGCGGTGAACAGATCCTGTGACAGGGTCAGGATCATCTGGTCGATCGGGAGTAAGGTTGTACCTTGCCAGCGGCGAACGATGCCCCGGAATTCATCCAGCTCGGTAATTATCTCGGCGGCGGTGCCTTCGAAGCTCAAACCTGCCAGCCAATCCCGATCCGTCCTCGGACTGACATATGTTTCCACTTCGCTGCATTTGCGGATCAATTCGGCGACCTGGCGCTGGAAGTCGTTATTGGTTTCCTCTTCTTCGCCGCGTCGCCAGGCCAGGTAAGCCTTCGCCAGCCGAGCGGCAGACTGCGGGTCGGTCAGCGCGCTGACGATATCGCCCAGCCGTCTAGCTGCAAGGCGTGTGGAGGATGTGCTGCCGAGTAATTCCACGACATCGATATTCCGGCGCTTAAGCGCCTCGACGACTTCCGAACCGCGCTGGTTGCGAGGTACGAGCACAGCCACGGTCGCTTCCGTGTGCTCCGGAAGCCATTTGGCAACCGATTTGACCACCGCCTCCACTTCCTCCTCAGGCGTGTAATTCTTGCCGATGAGTTTAACACCCTGCGGGTTTTCGGGTGGGTTTGGTTGCGGGTCGTTCTCAGGAGCGGGCCGGATGTATGGGACGGTCAGTGCATCCCGCACGGCAGGATCGGGATGTTCGCCGTTCACCCACTTGATCAACTGGTTTGCCAGTGCAATGATGGCCGGTTGACAGCGGCCCGATTCAGGCAGTTCTTTATACTGGTCGGCTTCAGCGTGGATGAAGTCAAGCAGGTGCTGCGGGGAGGCGGTCGTGAAGGTCTCGAAAATAGCCTGGTTGGGATCGCCCACCCGCACCCAATTTCCCTCCGGTCCGGCCAGCAGGCGCAGGATTTGCTCCTGCAATTGGCTGGAATCCTGGGACTCGTCCTCGAGGATGTACGGCCAGCGATAGCGCAGACGCTCCAGGAACTCGGCATCGTTTTCCAGCAAGTCGATCGCCAGGCGGATGAGGTCGTCGAAGTCCACCGCGCCGCGATATGCCAGGGCGCGCTGATAATCGCCATAAATTGCCAGCCCCATGGCTGCCAAAGGTAGTGGAGCAGGCGCAACGTCGAGAAGGGTCCGTAATTTCTCCGGGGTCAGGCGGTTGTCTTTGGAAGATCGAATGAAGGCCAGGGCGATGCCGGTCACAAGGTCGGGCAACTGCTGGCGACGCACCCAGTCGCGCTTGCTATCTTCCATGTCAGCCAGGATATATTCATCCAATTCTCCGGGATGAGCCTGCAGCCAAGAGGCGGTGGCTTCCTTGAGGATGAAACCAGCCTCCCGCTCGTCGAGGATGGCGAAGCGTTCCTCAAGCCCGACCGCAGCAGGCTTCTCGCGCACGATATCGTGCGCCAGCCCGTGCAGGGTACGGACCCGGTAGCCGAAGGGCATTGGCAATTCAAGAAAACCCTTGATTCGACCGGCAAAGTTGTCAACAGCTGAGTTAACCAGGGTAACGATAAGCACTTCCTGTTCCTCGGCCAGGGCGCCGGAGCGGATGAGTTGTGCAGCCAGAGCGCTCAGGGTGAAGGTCTTGCCCGAGCCTGGCACGGCCGAAATACCCATTTTGCCACCGCGGTAGTGAAGGATGTCGGTTTGGGAGGGACGGGGGGTGAAGTCAGCCATCTTACGGTTTCCAGGTCCGGTCTTCCGGGATAGAGTTTCCCCCATCTACGACGATCAACTGCCCGGTGATGTACGAAGCCCGCGGGTCAGCCAAAAAGTGGACGGCGTGCGCCACTTCCCCGGGGGTACCGGACCGTTTCATGGGTGTCAACTTCCCAGCAAGTGCTTCGCTCTCAAGTTGCGAGGCGGTTGCAATCCAGCCGGGTGCCACTGCGTTGACTGTGATCCTGTCCGTGGCGGTTTCGATGGCGCAGGCACGCGTATAACCCCACATCCCGGCCTTGGCTGCGTGGTAGGCGGCGTCGCCCACGGTTGCCTGCACCGGCCCACTGGTGGAGGCGATATTGATGATACGCCCGTATTTCCTTGCCCTCATCAAAGGAAGGACAGCTTTGGTCACCAGGAAACAAGTGGTCAGGTTGCGTTCAAGTGAAAGCTGCCACTCCTCGAGTTTAATATCCTCCACGGCGGACTCGAATGGCTCCTGGCCCACCATGATCATCCCGGCATTGTTGATGCAGATATCGAGCCTTCCGAAAATTGTTGCTATGTTATCCACGATGTGTTGGACAGCCTCGGGTTTGGTCAGGTCGGCTATATAACTTTTTGTTGGGAACCCTTCCTTCTTTAGTTCCTCGGCGCGTTCGTGAATGCGGCCTGTTGTGCTGATAATTGCCAGAGTCGCGCCATCCATTCCGAGTCTGCGCGCAATCGCATATCCGATCCCGGCTGGGCTGCCCGCCCCGGTGACAAGAGCAATTTGATCCTGGAAAATACTCATAGAGTTACGGTGTCCGCGTGTAGGTGGCGCAAATGGTACCGCATCCGCCGGGACAGACTCCCGGACAATAATAGGCTTCGCTGGTATTGATGGCGCATGGCGGCGGTGTGCATACGACCATGAATGTGGCGGTGGATGTCGGGGTGGAGGTGGCTGTCTCGGTTGGCGTGGATGTTGCGGTAAAAGTCGGGGTGAAGGTGCTTGTGCTGGTTGCGGTCGCGGTGAACGTTGGTGTCGGTGAGGGTGTATTGGTCCGGGTGGTGGTAAGGGATGGGCTGGCGGTCGGTGGATTGGTAAGGCCAGCATTTTTGTTGCTGATGGAAATGATCATAACCCCAAGAAGAATTGCCAGGATGGCGCCGGACCCGATAATGGTTTTGGATTTCATGACAATCTCCTATGGCTTCGGCGCGACCAATGTCCCGATGGCTGGGGCTTCCGTTTCAACAGCCAAGCGCGGCAGGCCATTCTCGATCAGAACTGGCACCCAATCATAGCTCTCCACTCCTGCCGGCGTCATCACCACGCGCAGGATGATGGTGGCATTGGCGGTTCCCAGATAATTATCAAAAACGAAGTTTCCCAGGCTGTAGGCGATCAACCCACCGTGATACTGTTCGATGGTTTGCAGAATATGCGGGTGGGAACCGATCACCAATGCCGCGCCGGCGTCAATTGCGGCGTGGGCTTCCGCCCGCTGATTGGGAGACACAGCGGGAATGTAAGTGCCAACTTCATTACCGGAATGGAGCTGAACGACCACCACATCTGCCTGTGCTTTGGCGGCGCTTATATCAGTGGTAATCTGATCAAGGTCGGCCCAGGCAACGCCGGGTTGGGAGGCGGTGGCGTTCCATGTAAGGGTATCGAATCCGCCTGTTTCTTCCGGTACGTCCACGTAAGCCAGGAAGGCCAGGCGCAGGCCGTTACGTTCAAGGATGACTGGAGCGTGCGCCTCGGCAGCGTTTACCCCGGCGCCAACGCTAGCGATCCCGGACTGTGACAGGGTGCTGCGCGTGTCGAGCAGGCCCTGGCTGCCATAGTCCATAGCATGGTTGTTGGCCAGGCTGAGCACGTCGAATCCAGCCACCACCAGTGCCTGGGCGGTTTCTGGTGGAGCAGCAAAGGTGTAGCTTTTGGGTTGCCGCTCAGATCTGGTAGTGATGGCACATTCCAGATTCCCAACGAGAAGATCCGCAGAATCGAACACTGACTGGACTCCTGCAAAAACGATCTCAGAACCGTGGGAATGAACCTGATCGCTGACTGTGCGCGCCAGCATGATATCTCCGACTGCCTCCAGGTTGACCCGCAGGCTGGGTGTGGGCGTGGACGTGAGCGTGGCAGTATCTGTGGGTGCAGGGGTTGCCGTTTCTGTGGGAGGCGAAGTGGGCGTTTCTGATGTGAAGATAGTCGGCGTGTCGCTAACCGGGAGGAACGGGGTGCGCGTGGCACTGGCCTCGGGGGGCATAGGGATGTTGGTAACGCCGACAGTTACGGGCCCCGCGCAGCCATTCAAAAATGCAGCCATGAGAAGGAAGCCCGGAAGGAAGCGATTAATTTTCATTAAGATTCTGGATCTCCAACTGCATTTTCCAGATGGCCTTCAACAATGGACCGCGCTGCTCGAAACCTGATTCGCCCAGGTCGCTGAGACCCAGAAAGACGCGGCTCCGGCAGCGGCGCAGGAGCCCGGTGACGAGGCGCGCCAGGGTTTGCTGATTGGCGGTCTGTTCATCTGCGTCGGTCCACGGCCGGTTCCGGTCCCACAAGCGACTGAGCACGTAGGGTTGGGTTAATGGCTGGAACAGGCGTTCCCACCAGCCGCCTGAGCCGGCATCCAGCCAGAACTGGACGGTTGCCGGTCGGTTCATCATCAGAAAAGTGTGCGCCGGGGCGAGCAGCACAGCTTCTGTCTCCTCGGCTTTCCAAGCTTCGATATACTGGGCGGCGATAACACCGTCCTGGAGCATGCCGATGTATTCCTTACCTGTTGCTGCATTATTGGAGGGGTTTCCGGGTTTGTCATCCTGGACATTTATAATTACCGGCTCCATCGCCTGGCGGAATTTCTGCACCGATTCAATCAGGCTGGCAGCAGTGCGGGCGCCATCGTTGTTCCGGTGGAAGCCGAATCCTTTTTGTGACAGCACTTCGCCGAAAAGGCGGCGCAGGAAGTGGTCAAGAGGATCGGGGACTGGCTGCTGGCGATACGCTTCGATCCATTCCCGCAAGGTTTCATACTGCTGGCCAAAGACAAATGTGATGCGCTCCTGAACTTCTGTCCGGATGGCAGCGAAACCTGAGAGAGAAATATCCCGAAGACGATAGACGATCTCAGTCAGCAATTGGGCGCGAACCAGGTCCATGTTTTCGATGGCATATAGAAGAGCGTACACGACGTCGAATTTTGTCGGGTGTACGTCCCAGCCCGGATGGGCCAGTTCTGCCAGGGTAAGCAGGCACGCGCTGGCCGGTTCATCCCGCAGTGAACGCGAAGGACGATGCGAACGCCAGGGGATTTCCATTTCTTCAAGACGGTTGCTGAGCGAGAAGCGCAGCGCGTCCGAGAGATAAGGAGCCAGCACAACGATCTCTGATGGCTGCAGATGTTCTACAGTGATAAGGTGCTGGATCTCCTCAGCCACCTGGTCCAGCATCTGTGGGTAGAAGCGGGTGGGGGTACCAGTCGGTGGGAAGGTGAGGGCGGCCAGGCTTTCGGGATTAATGCGGTTCGGTTGACCAGGGATAAGTTTTGATGCAAAGGCAGTCTCCAATACCTGGATTTCTGGAGTATTAACGAATGATCCGTTCAATTCTATATGGGTTTCGCACCGCTCCGCCAGCCGGTGGGCAGAGTCAGGGTCCGCGCCCAGGAACCTCCTATAGCCACCATCTGTATCAAAAATAACCAAAGCCGAGTCGAAATCCGGCAGCCACTCCATAAGCAGATCGTGCGTCACGGGAATATCTTCTTCGACGTTGTCGCAGATAAGGTGGCGGTACTGTTGCGTGAGATATGCATGGCATTCTGGCGTATGCCAGAGAATGTTCCAGAAGATATCCAATTGCAAGGAGAAATCCAGCAGGTTATGCTCGAGACAAAGCTGGCGGAAGCGGTTGGCGCTTTCCTGCGTGTCAGCGTAAATGCGCCGCTGACCCGGGTCTCCAATCCAGGCGGTGGACAACCTCTCCCCGATTTCGATATGCGGAAACCTCACCGATGCGGCCTTGTTCAGATTATCCAGCACCTGGCTGTACAGCCGGTTGCGATCGATCGTGACCGAAGCAAAAAAGCCCTCATCCAAAAGAGGGCGGACAAGGCGCGCCATGTAATACTGCGCTGTTTCCAGAGTCAGGAAGACAGGCGGTTGATCGGGGTGAGTAAAACCAGCAGCCTCGCCCACCAGCGGCCAGAACAGGTCCACCATGCGGCGCGCCAACCCGCCGACTGTAGCAAGTGCAACCTGTCCCCCAGGACCGATATCGGGGCCGAGCAAGGCTGTCCCATACGGGGCTTGCAAGGTGCGCTGAGGGGTCAATACGAGAATGGAATCGGCTGACAGACCCGATGCCAAGAGCGCCAACAGGTGTTCCACAGCGACTGTCGTTTTGCCACAGCCTGCAGGTCCGGAAAGGAACGTTTTCGCATTGTGCGGGATTCTGAGGATCTCGCGTTGTGCAGTGTTTAGCTTCACAGGTCAAGATTATCGGAAAGCAGGAGATTTGTCAACCAGATAAAGAACGTGGTTTTTTTGGTATTACCGATGTAATGTAAATAACCATGGTAGAATTTAATATCACAATTGTGAAGCTTAATAATAAAAGAGGCTCATATGAATTTGATAACCCGCATTTTCCATGCAATGACGCAAGTTCATCCCCCCCACACGTTGATGGTCCACTTTCCAATTGCTCTGACTGGAGCGGCCTTGTTCTTTATTCTTATAGCCATCTGGAAGCGGAGCAAAATCCTGGAGCAGGTTGCCTTTGCAAATATCTCATTAGCAGCCGCGAGCACAATTGTCGCCGCGATTTTCGGCATACGCGATAATCTCGTGTTCTATGGCGGAATTGCCCCCAATCACATTGCGAAGATTATCCTCGCGAGCATGCTTTTCATTCTCACGACTGTCACAGCGATCGCACGCTGGCGAAACAAGGACCTTTTTTATACAAAGTCTACTAAAACCCTATATGTGGCGGCATTTTTTGTGAATTTTGCCATCGCGGCCGTGTTGGGGTTCCTGGGCGGGATTATTGTGTTTGGATTCTAATGCTCTGAAATCTGGTCGTCGATGGTCTCAGGTAAAAAATTACGGGGCCTTCCACGATGGTGTTAAATCAACAAGGGCAGCTGATATCTATTAAAAAGAGAAATGTATGAACCCCAATAAAAAAGCATTATTATCTTTTGGGTCTTTTTTCCTGGTATTTCTGACCATCGCTTGCTCCTGCGGTTCGTTCATCCCTTCAGGCAGCGGAACACCATCAAGCTCTTCAACCAGCAGCAGCACCCAGGCAGCAAATGGATCAGCAGCGCCAAGCCCCACCCCAGTATCGATCCAATCAGGGTCTCCATTTATTGAGCAAATCAGTGATCAAACCAATGTCCCGGCAGGCGCGAGTGGCACAACCATTGCAGCCTGTCCGGCAGACAGCATGATGCTTAGCGGGGGGTTCGCCTCCGGTGAAGGGATCAAGGTCACGAAAACCATGCCTGACCCAGCCGGCTGGCTTGTTACCGGGCTGAACGACAGCGCCGACGCACTTCCTCTCACTGCTTACGCCTATTGCTTGCACAATGCCACCGGGAGCATGCGGGTGGTATCGGTCGACATTCCTGTGAGCGGCGCACCATTCGCCAGGTGCCAGAACGGTGAGATCATCACCGGTGGAGGGTATGCCTTCGATACGGACAGTCTGGAGGTATACATCAGCACACCGATCGGGGATTCAACCGACCCCAGTAATGCATGGTCCGTGACAGCAAGGAGCCAGCAGAGCGCAGACGAGCCGATCAGCGTCTATGCACTCTGCCTGTCGGCGAGTAACCTGACCAGCACGCTGGCCAGGGATGAAAAGGTAAATTATGGTCCCGATACGAATTCCTTGAACTTTACGATCGCCTGCCCGGTCGGGGCCGTGATGACGGTGGGCGGCTATGAAGGGACAGGCGCCTACGTAAGCCGGATCAACTCCACGGATGCGGGCCTATGGGAAGACCAGGTCCAGAGGAAAAACTATTTCGATGGAAGCCTAGATCACGCAGTGTGTCTCAACCTACCGTAAACGTGTAAACTAAAACAATCAGAGTGTTTGCATCAGGATTTTATCAAGTACCAACACCTGGAAACCCCTGCCAAGCAACCACCCAAACCCCGAGTTTGTGAAAAACCTGTAACAATTCACTGCCAGCCGTTGACATGCTTGCGTCTCGCATGTATAATATTGTCCGGTTCTGCCCCGGCAGGTAGCCGGGGCGTCGATTTGTATCCCGGCTTCCCCGCTGACCGGCGTAGGGGTTCCCCAAAAAAGCTGCAATTGGCTTTTGATCCGGATCCGTACCGCAGGTACAGCGGCGAAGCGAAGACCAGGAGTAAAAGATGAAGTACGCAATTGTGGAAAGCGGCGGCAAGCAATTCCGAGCTGTCGAAGGCGGCACCATCGAAGTGGACCGCCTGCCGGTCGAACCCGGCACGAAAATCAAGCTTGAACAGGTTTTACTGCTGGCGGATGGGGAGAACATCACCGTCGGCACACCCCTCGTCAAGAATACCCCGATATGGACCACAGTGGTCGAGCATTTCAGAGGGCCGAAGGTGAATATCTTCAACTACAGCCCGAAGAAGCGCATTCGTGTCAAGATCGGCCACCGGCAGAACTATTCACGTCTGCTAGTAGAGCAGATTGGCGGCTCCGAATTCGTGAAGAAGGAACCCGTCAAGGTGGAAAAGGCTGTGGAAGTCGAGGCTGAAACAGCGGCTCCGAAGCGGAGAACCGCATCAAAAGAGAAGGCCGTGACACCCGCCCCGAAGGCGAAAGCGGAGAAGCCTGCAAAAGACGAAACCAAGGCTGAGGCGGCCGCCTCGAAAGCTAAAACGTCCCCGAAGGGGAAGAAACCGGCCGCTAAGGCAACGACCAAACCGGCTGCCAAGAAGGCGACTGCTGCCTCCCGTGGTAAAACCGGGACTACAAAGGCCGAACCGAAAACTTCCCCAAAGGGGAAAGCGGCTCCCAAAAAGCCTGCGGCGAAATAGTAAAAGAGTGAGGTTGTTATGGCACACAAAAAAGGTGGCGGATCAGTCCGCAACGGAAGAGACTCGAATGCCCAACGCCTGGGCGTGAAGAAATATGCCGGCGAACATGTCCTTTCTGGCAACATTATCGTGCGCCAGCGCGGTACACACATCAAGCCAGGTCTGAACGTAGACGTGGGCAAGGACGATACCATTTTCGCCACGATCGACGGTCTGGTTGTCTACGATGTCGTCAAGGGGCGAAAGCGCGTTAATGTAATGCCGGCCGAAGAAAAGTAACCGGAGAAAGGAATTTGAAATGAAACAGGGTATACATCCTACATACTATCCGGATGCCAAGGTGACCTGCGCCTCGTGCGGCACCACCTGGACGACCGGTTCCACCAAGCCAGAGATCCGCGTAGAGATCTGCTCGAATTGCCATCCATTCTTCTCCGGCGAACAAGCTCGTATCGTGGATATTGAAGGCCAGGTGGATCGCTTCTATAAGAAGCTGCAGGTCCGCCAGACTTATGTTGAAGAGAAGAAGTCTCGCGCTGAGTCGAAAGTATCTCCCAAGCGGCCGATCGCGGAACTGGAATTAACTGCCCGACCCGTTGCCGCATTGGAAAAAGCCGGCATCAAGGAAGTCGGTCAATTCATTGCCAAACTTCGCGAGGGCGAGGATGCCGTGCTGGCAATTGAGGGCTTTGGCCGCAAGTCGCTGATCGATATGAAGAAGAAGCTGCGGTCTCTCGGCTATGAACTACCCGAAACCGCGGAAACTCCCGCTGCTTAGGGCTTGTCGAAAACCGATAATCAGGTAAACTTAACAGGCAGATGCACCCCGCATCTGCCTGTTTGATTATTTCTTTTTCCCCCCTCGCCTTTCCCCGTCTGGAATGGGTTGGAGGGTTTGGCAGCAAAGGAGATTATGACATACCAACTCCCCGGTTCGGTGGAAGTCATTTGCGGTTCGATGTTCAGCGGCAAGACAGACGAGCTGATCCGCCGACTTCGCCGCGCAACGATTGCCCGCCAACACGTACAGGTCTTCAAGCCTGCCATCGATATCCGCTATGCTGTCGAGAAAGTCACGTCCCATGCCGGGAGCGATTATGCCGCCATTCCGGTCGAAAAGGCCGCGGACATCCGGAAGCGACTGGACAAGCTGGCCACTGTTGTGGCCATTGACGAGGCCCAGTTCTTCGACGACGAGATCATTCAAGTTGTCGAAGAATTAGCAGCGAAAAAGATCCGCATCATCGTGGCGGGGTTGGATACAGACTTTCGCGGCGAACCATTTGGTCCGATGCCAGAGCTGATGGCGCGTGCCGAGCACGTGGATAAGATTCAGGCCATCTGTATGGTTTGCGGCGAACCGGCCAGCCGCACCCAGCGCCTGGTCAACGGAAAACCGGCCCGATATGACGACCCGGTGGTCATCGTCGGTGCGGCGGAAATGTATGAAGCGCGCTGCCGGGCGCACCACGAAGTCCCCCGATAGGGGGCGAAGGATACACTATTTCTGAAAACCCACTTTTACCCTTTAACATCCTTCCCACCAGGGAATCCAGTATTGAACGGAGACCAAATGCAGGACTATCACAACTTCATCGCTGAAATTTTAATCGACGAACAAAGCATCCAGACCCGCATCAAAGAGCTTGGGGAGGAGATCAGCCGCGATTATAAAACGAAAAACCTGCTGCTCATCTGCATCCTGCGCGGGGGGATCGTCTTCCTGGTAGACTTGATGCGCCATATCACGGTCCCGACGCAATTGGACTTCATGGCAGTTTCATCCTACGGGGCTGGGGCGCGCCAATCAGGTGGAAGCGTCCGTCTCTCGCTTGACCTGAAAACCGATATTCGCAATAAGGACGTTCTATTAGTAGAAGATATCGTGGATAGCGGCAACACAATCGCCTACGTTCTGGAGTTCCTGCAAACCCGCCAGCCTCGCAGCCTCAAAGTCTGCACCTTGTTGGACAAGGAAGAGCGTCGCGAGACGCCCGTCCCGATCCACTACCGCGGTTTCAGCATACCGAACAAGTTTGTCTTTGGCTACGGACTCGACCTCGACGAGTATTACCGAAACCTGCCTTTCATCGCAGTCGTTGATCTTAAGAAATACCAGCCGCCAGCCTGATGGGAGTAGCAATGCAAGATTATCGTGAATTTATTGACGAAGTACTCGTAGACGAAAAGACTATCGCGAATCGTGTAGCTGAGCTTGGTGAGCAGATCAGCCATGATTATGCGGATCAGGAACTGCTGGTCGTCTGCCTGTTGCGAGGCGGGCTGACATTTACCGCCGACTTGACCCGTCACTTTACCATCCCGCATACCCTAGACTGCATGTCCCTCTCTTCTTATGGTGTAGGGAACTATGCCTCCAGTGGAAATGTACGCGTTAATCTCGATCTTATGACCAACATCGAAGGATTAAACGTTCTGCTCGTTGAAGATATCGTTGATAGCGGGCGCACGCTGGCGCACGTCCTGCAAATGCTGAAAACGCGCGAACCGAAGAGCCTGAAAGTCTGCGTGTTGCTGGATAAAAAATACCGTCGGGAAGTACCTGTAGAGGTGGATTACGTTGGCTTCGACGTACCTGACAGGTACGTCTTTGGCTACGGCATTGATGTTGACGAACACTACCGCCACCTGCCCTTCATTGCCTCGGCTGATATGAAGAAGTTGAAGAAAGCGCCTTGATCCGATCAGGAGGGGAGTATGGCGGGAGGAGATGACAGATCGTATGCCGGCCGCTGGGTTGCCCGTCTGCGCGGCCGGGTCATTGCCCAGGGTGGTACGCCCGGACAAGCTCGCCGCGCAGCTCAGTCCCGTTACAAGGAAAAGCCTGAGATTGTATTTATGCCGACCAATTTTCCGCTTCCTTTCCCCCCGATTTTGGATTCAATCTGTGCGGCTCTACCGGGCGGCCTGACCGTTTACCTGGTGGGCGGAGCGATACGGGACGCCCTGCTTGGCCGACGCATCCGTGACCTGGACTTTGTGCTCGAGCGGGAGGCCATTAAAACCGCCCGGCAGGTAGCCAACCGCCTAAAAGCAGATTTCTATATACTTGATCCCGAGCGAGATACCGGGCGGGTCATCCTGACCAACGCGGACGGGACTCGCACGCTGATGGACTTCGCTGCTTTCCGCGGTCCGGACCTGGAAGCGGATATCGTCGGGCGTGATTTCACCCTGAATGCGATTGCTTTCAACCTTGTCGACAAAACAATCCATGATCCTCTCGGTGGGGCAATGGATTTGAAAGAGAAGCGATTGCGCGCTTGTTCCCCATCGACCTTTACAGATGATCCGGTACGGATCCTGCGTGGAATCCGGCTGGCAGCAAATTTCGGTTTTCACATCCTACCCGAGACACGGAAAGCAATGAAAGAAGCTGTTGGTTTGCTGGGCAATATTTCTGCGGAGCGAATGCGGGATGAATTATTCCGCATTCTCGGCGGGGCCCAGCCCGCAGCCTGTTTGCGCGCTCTCGACTTGCTGGGCGCGTTGGACCAGTTCCTACCCGAGCTCTCAGCTCTGAAAGGTGCGGATCAGACCGCACCGCATGTCCACAATGTTTGGGAACATACGCTGGCGACCGTGGGCTACCTGGATTCAGTATTCGCTGCTCTGGCGCCGGACTATAACCCCGACAAAGCCTCCGACATGCTCAATGGACTGATGGTGCTGCGGATTGGTCGTTATCGCCAACAGATCGGGAGGATATTCGACGCTCCGTTGACTGCCGACCGTTCCCTGCGCAGTTTACTTTTCATGGCAGCGCTCTACCACGATGTAGCCAAACCTCAGACAAAAAAAGCGGACGAAGAAGGGCAGCTGCGCTTCTGGGAGCATGATCAACAAGGCGCGGAGGTCATGGCTGGCCGGGCGCACCTCCTGGCGATGAGCAACGAAGAAACCACCCGCCTGGAGACGGTTGTCCGCAATCACATGCGAATCCTTTTCCATACCAAACGGCTGGTGCGGGAAGGCAAACCACCTTCGCGTCGTGCCGTTTACCGGTTTTTTCGCGATACCGGTCCGGCGGGTGTGGATATTTGCCTGCTGGCGCTGGCAGATATGCGTGCTACCTATGAGCAAACCCTGCTGCAGGAAACATGGGCTGCCGCTCTGGAGGTTGTACGCCTGATGCTGGAGAACTGGTTTGAGAAACCAGCCGAGTCCATTGCCCCGCCTGTGTTGGTCAATGGCGATGACCTGATGCGCGAGCTGAAACTACAACCTGGCAAAAAGATTGGAGAGATTCTTGAAGCCATCCGCGAAGCCCAGGCGATGGGTGAAATATCAACCCGAGACCAAGCGCTGGAAATGGCCCGAGAGAACCTAAAAGACCATATTTAACACGACGGACACGAAGGGGCACGAGGTATCCTTCAGGTACGAACCAGCATACCACTAGCGGAGGAAATATGAACATCGTTGTTTTTGACCTAGAGACGCAGAACCTATTCGCGGATGTCGGTGGGAGAAATAACATCGGCGCGCTCAAAGTCTCGTGCGGAGTTACATGGTCCTCGGTGCGGAACGATTTCACCGTATATTGGGAGAAGGATGTCCCGGCGCTTGTCACAGAGTTAAAGTCTGCTAGCCGGGTGATCGGCTTTAATGTCAAAGGTTTTGACTATGAAGTCCTGCGTCCCTACGCACCCAACGAACGCCTTCAGTTCTTACCTACCCTTGATATCATGGACGACCTGTTCCATACGCTCAGTTTCCGCGTCAGTCTGGACGCAGTGGCGCGTGCCACCCTGGGCGACACAAAATCTGCCTCCGGTCTCCAGGCGGTCGAGTGGTGGCGCGCCGGCGAATTGGAAAAGCTGGTCGAGTATTGCAAAGTAGACGTGGATGTGACCCACCGGATCTACGATTTCGGCTGCGAGAATGGGTTCGTGCATTACATGACCCGCCTGGGTAGCAAGCAGAAAGTAAAGGTGAATTGGAAATGTTAAAAATAACTCTGAACGGCTTCGAGCTTGCCTACGAACGCCGCGGACATGGAATGCCGCTGGTGCTGGTCCATGGTTATCCACTCGACCATACCATCTGGGAACAAATCGTTCCGCTACTTGAAAATGACTTTGACCTTATCCTGCCTGATCTGCGAGGCTTCGGCGAATCCGGTACAACCCGGACTCCTTATCAGCTTTCCGAGATGGCTGCGGACCTCGCCGCTCTTTTAGATGTTTTGAAGGTTAATAAAACCGCGCTTGCAGGTCATTCAATGGGTGGATACGTTTCGCTTGCCTTTGCGCGTGCCTATCCAGAGCGCCTGCTGGGCCTGGGATTGGTCGCATCGCAAGCCCTAGCAGATACCCCCGAGAAGAAAGTTGGGCGTGCCCAAGAAGCTGAGAATGTCCTTGCCCATGGGGTTGGGGATGTGGCTGAAGGCATGTCAGTCAAGCTAACAACAGACCCCGTTTTGCAAACCGGGCTGAAAGAACTCATGCTGAGGCAACGCCCGGAAGGTGTGGCCGGGGCGTTGTTGGCGATAGCCGGGCGCCTGGATTCAACTGACATTCTCCCCATATTAGATTTTCCGGTGGCGATCATCCACGGGATGGCGGACAAGATCATCCCCAATGAGCGCGCCCGGGAGGTGAAGGCGGTGGTAAAGAAAGGTTATCTGGTTGAGATCGAAGGGGCGGGACACATGCCGATGATGGAAACGCCGCAAGCCACCGCGGAGGCGCTAAAAACATTGCTGGGAAGATGAAAGACTGTGTAAAAGTGAGGCAAGATTTCATCTATCCACACCAACTGGGATAAACTCATCACGGAGACCTCTAAATTTCGAGGTCTCCGTGATGACTACAGGCTTTATGGATGGTTTTATTGATGGAATTATTCCGCAACTTTTCCAACAATGGCAGTTTCTTCCAGAACCGGTTCATAGAAGCATCGGCAGCCATCTTCGTGCGAACAGCCTTCGTGAGGCAGGTGGGGCACCTGGTCCTTCGGATAGGTTTTCAACAACTCATAACAATGCGGGCAGGCATCATGCGCTATGGTAATGCGGATTGCCCGGATGCGTGGATTGGCTTGCATGCGTTTAAGAGCCACCGTAGTCGCGGAGAATTCGCCCAGGTCAGCATTGCAATTGACGCAACTCAGAGCGTTATCGGGGGAAGAAGCATTGCATTTGGAACAGGTTTGCATGGCAGAACTCCAATGACTCTTTGTTATTGAAAGTATACCCGGTAAGGAACCGTCCTGATTTTACTGCTTCTTGAATAAAAAGGTGAATATTACCGTAACAAAAAGGTTGAAAATAACAGGATTTTGGTCAAGGTAGTTACGCAGTACCAGCATGCACAAATAAAAAAGCGCAGGCTGAAGCCTGCGTTGGAATTCCTCGAATACTTACCTAAGAGGAGAGAGGAGCAGTTTGCGGGGTAAATTGTTTGCCATTGTTCATATCGGAGCGGCGGGTTAATTTATTCAGGTGGGCAATTAACACACCGCTGGGTACAGGTTTGACAAGGTAATCGTCAGCGCCTGCATCGAGGGCACTTGCGACCAAGCCAGGGCTGTCGAGCGCTGACAATATAAGGATGGGGACAGCACTTATCTTTCGTATTTGAGCGCACACCTGCCAGCCGTCCATACCGGGCATCATCAGGTCGAGGATGATCACATCCGGAATATCTTTGCGGGTAATCGCGACGCCGTCTTCGCCAGTATTGGCTGTAAGAACATCAAACCCGTGCGTTTTTAACAGCAGGGTTAGCAATTCAGTCATGGCTGGATCATCGTCAATTGCAAGCAGTTTTAGGTTCATAACGGTCACCATTAATACTTGTATTATCATTCATTGGGCTCAGTCTGTGCTTTGCAAATGCTATACAATAAGGGACCGTTATTCGTCAGGAAGGTGTTTCGCGATCCGTCCATTCTCTTTCTTGGTGATTCCCATAGAAACCTTGGGATTGGAAGCAGTGGGATAACATAGTTTGTGGTAAACTTTCCAATTGTGTGTTTGTATAAAAAAACTGGTTTAATTGTCTTGCGTTCGTGGTCGACTAGAATGTAGACATCATATTTCATCTGTAGGAGGCCAAAATGGCTAACAGTAAGAAATGGGTTTATCTTTTTGAAGAGGTTGCTGAAGCTGAAAAGTATGCCAGATCATGGGAGGGCGTGCGCGGCTTGCTGGGTGGTAAAGGTTCCGGCCTGGCGGATATGACCCGAGCCGGGGTGCCTGTGCCGCCCGGTTTCACCGTTACAACCGAAGCCTGCAATGAATTCCGCAAGACCGGTAAATTCCCCGAAGGCCAGTGGGACCAGATGCTGGCAGCTCTCAAGGTTGTTGAGAAGCAGGCCGGTAAGAAGTTCGGTGATCCATTGAATCCCTTGCTGGTATCCTGCCGTTCCGGAGCCAAGTTCTCCATGCCCGGCATGATGAACACCATCCTAAACATCGGCTTGAACGACAAGGTAGTGGACGGTATGGTCAAGCTGACAAGTAACCCCCGCTTTGTCTATGATTCCTATCGGCGTTTGATCGAGATGTTTGGAACCACTGTTTTCAATCTCGATGACGAGGTTTTCGAACACCCCATGGAAGAATACAAGGCCAAAAAAGGATACAAGCTCGATACCGAAATGACTGCCGATGACTGGAAAGCCCTGGTGGTTGAATACAAAGGACTCCATAAGCAGCATACCGGTGTGGAATTTCCTCAGGACGTTCTTGCCCAGCTCGAATTGGCCACCAAGGCAGTATTCGAATCGTGGAATGGCAAGAAGGCTGTGGATTACCGCAAGGCGACCAACATCTCCGACGACCTCGGCACAGCAGTCAATATCGTGACCATGGTCTTTGGGAACATGGGCGATGACTCCGGTACGGGGGTGGCTTTCACCCGCAATCCATCCACCGGCGTTAAAAAGATGATGGGCGAGTACCTGCTCAATGCGCAGGGCGAAGACGTGGTGGCTGGTATCCGCAACGCTGACCCGATCGAGCACCTCGGAACCAAGATGCCCGAAGCCTATAAACAATTTATGGAAATCACTGCCAAGTTAGAGAAGCATTACAAGGATATGCAGGATGTCGAGTTCACCATCGAGCGCGGCAAACTGTGGATGCTCCAGACCCGTAATGCCAAGCGCACAGCGAAGGCAGCCATCAAGATCGCCATGGATATGGCAAATGAGGGGTTGATCTCGAAAGAAGATGCAGTCTTGCGCGTTTCCCCTTCGGACGTGGATACACTGCTCCACCCGCAGTTTGACGTAGTGGCTTTGAAAGCCGCCGAAAAATCGGGTGCGTACTATGTAAAGGGTATTAATGCATCCCCGGGTGCTGCGGTTGGCCAGGTATATTTTGACGCCAACAAGGCTGAGCAAATGGCCAAGGAAGAAAAGCAAAAGACCATCATGGTTCGCCCGTTCACCAAGCCAGATGATGTACACGGCATGATTGCCTCCCAAGGCGTATTGACCAGCGAAGGTGGGGCCTCCTCGCACGCTGCGGTTGTCGCTCGACAGTTTGGCATCCCCTGCGTGGTTGGCGCTTCGATGATCAAAATCGACCTTGAGAATCGTATCATGGATGTGAATGGCAGAATTGTCAAGGAAGGCGATTGGATATCGGTGGATGGCACAACCGGCCAGGTCTATGTTGGCAAGATTCCGACTGTCGAGGCCAATATCGAAGAAGAGACGGAACTGCTGACTCTACTCGGTTGGGCAGATGAACTCGCGGCTCAAAAAGATATCCGCCTCCTGCCAGATGGACGTAAAGCCCCCGGCTTGCAGGTCTGGGCCAATGCGGACTATCCCAAGGATGCCAGGCGCGCCCGTGCGTATGGTGCCAAAGGCATCGGCCTGTGCCGTACCGAGCACATGTTCTTTGAGACCGAACGCCTTCCCATTGTCCAGAAGATGATCCTGGCCGAAACCAGCGAGGAGCGCACCGGCTATTTGAACCAGCTCCTTCCAACCCAGCGCAAGGATTTTGATGGCTTGTTTGAAGCGATGGACGGGTACCCGGTTATTATCCGCCTGATCGATCCGCCTTTGCACGAGTTCATGCCCGACGAAGAGAAACTCTTCGAAGAAGTGGTCACCATGCGCGTAAAGGGTGAGACCAAAGGGTTGAAGGAAAAAGAAGACCTGCTGGTTTCCATTAAGAGTTTACACGAATCCAACCCGATGATGGGCTTGCGCGGCGTCCGTTTGAGCATTGCCATGCCCGAGATCGTTGAGATGCAGGTGCGCGCCATTTTCGAAGCCGCCGCAGACTGCACCAAACGCGGCATTGTGGTTAGACCTGAGGTCATGATCCCCTTAACTGGAACAGTCAAAGAACTGGAATGGATCCAGCCACGTCTTGTCCGCATCGCCAAAGCTGTCACAGAAGAAAAGAAAGTGGATCTCCATTACAAATTCGGTACAATGATCGAGATCCCGCGCGCGGCAGTCACTGCCGGAGAGATCGCCAAGCTGGCTGAATTCTTCTCCTTTGGTACCAACGACCTGACCCAGATGACCTTCGGTTACTCACGCGACGACGCCGAGCGCAATTTCTTGGTGACTTACGTGGCTGCAGGTATTCTGCCCAAGAACCCATTCCAGACCCTGGACCGGGAAGGAGTTGGCAAGCTGATGCAGATGGCCATCAACGATGGCCGCAAGACCCGTCCTGAGCTGGAAGTCGGCATTTGCGGCGAACATGGCGGCGACCCCGATTCGATCGAGTGGTGCCACATGATCGGCAATAACTATGTTTCTTGCTCACCCTTCCGTGTCCCAATCGCCCGCCTGGCCGCGGCGCACTCGGCGCTGAAGTACAGCGGCAAGAAGATCACCGAAGACAAGTAATCAAATCCAAATTTGATCATAAAAGCTCGACGAATATTCGTCGAGCTTTTATTTGTTAGGCAAGCGAAGTTTGCTGGAATTAAAGTGTATACGCGTCTTCCCCGAATTCGCCTTCGTCCAGACCCTTGACTTCGACCTCGTCGGGTACACGAATCGGCATAAAGCGATTCTGGATCTTCAAGATCAACCAGGTGACCCCGAAAGCGTAAACGATAACAATCAGAGCTGCCAGAAGTTGTATACCAAACTGGCGCACATTGCCCTCGATCAAACCGCTGACGCCGTTAACTGCACTGGCTGCAAAGACGCCGACCAGGATTGTTCCAAGTGTTCCGCCGACCCCATGACAGGCCCACACGTCGAGAGCATCATCCCAGCCCCACTTGGCGCGTAATTGGATGGCTCCGTAACAGACGAAGCCGGTGATCACTCCGATAACCGCCGCAGCCCAAGGTTGGACATAACCGGCTGCTGGTGTGATGGATACCAGACCCGCAACCGCCCCGGTCATCGCACCGGTCATGCTGGGTCTACCTTCTTGTGTCCAGGAAATCAAAAGCCAGGTGACCATTGCCAACGATGCGGAAATATCCGTATTGACGAAGGCGATCGAGGCCAGGCCATTGGCTGCCAGGGCGCTACCGCCGTTGAATCCAAACCAACCGAACCAGAGCAAGCCAGCACCTAGGGCGACGTAAGTGATGTTATGGGGCAGTACTTTTTCTTTAGGCAAGAGTTTGCGTTTCCCAACAATAAAGACTGATGCCAAGGCCGCATACCCAGCGCTCATATGAACGACGATCCCGCCGGCGAAATCAACCACACCAAGCTTGGCGAGCCAGCCTCCACCCCAGGTCCAGTGAGCGAGCGGCAAGTAAACGAGGATGCTCCAAAAGACCAGGAAGATCATATAGCTTTTGAAAGTGACCCGGTCTGCAAATGCTCCGGTGATCAGCGCCGGTGTAATAATGGCAAACATCTCCTGAAAAATAAAATAGGCCAGGAAGGGAATTTTCTGCGTTACACCAGCAACAACCCCCGGGTCAAACCCAACCCCGTTTAAGGCAAAATAGCGCAAGTCCCCGATTATGCCTCCCAGGGATTTACCGAATGCCAAGCTGAAGCCGCCAAATACCCAGATTATCGTGACGATACCCATCGATATGAAACTCTGCATCATAATAGACAACACATTCTTTCTACGGACCAGCCCTCCATAGAAAAACGCAAGTCCGGGTGTCATGATAAATACGAGGGCTGCGCTGATGAGAACCAGCGCAGTGGCAGCAGGATCGATGTTTTGCATTATTTTCTCCTTTTAAGAAGTTTAGAATCGCAACATCATTCTACGTTAGTGGATTCTTTCGCACATCCACAAAGAAGGGTATCGTCCCTACCTGATTTCAGGTATGACGAGCTTTCTGTTTTTCCCCCCTTGTGCTAATATAGGCGTCAATGAGAATTAAGATTCTCCTAGCTGAAGATCATAAAATTGTCCGTGAAGGAACACGCCAGCTATTGGAACAGTCCCCTGATATGGAAGTCGTAGGCGAAGCTTCCGATGGGGTGGAAGCTGTCAAGTTGGCAGGTGACCTACATCCGAATGTCATCGTGATGGATGTACGCTTGCCGCACTTGAATGGCATCGAGGCAACCCGGGCGATAACTGCCCGCTTTCCGGAAATCCGTGTTTTGATACTTTCAGCCTATGATGATGACAGTTATGTCTTTCCACTTCTCGAGGCCGGAGCCAGTGGGTACCTGCTTAAAACAGCCAGTGGATCGGAACTGGCTGAGGCCATCCGCCTGGTCCATTCGGGGCAAAAGGCACTCGCCTCTCGAATCACCGAAAAGATCCTGAACAGGCTTGGTGGTCGTGGCACCTACCGGTCTGCAGACATGCCGGAAGGGTTGACCGAACGCGAGATGGAGGTATTGCATGCTGCGGCGCATGGCCAACCTAATAAATTGATTGCTAGTGCATTGGAGATCAGTCCTCAAACAGTTCAGGTCCATTTACGTAACATCTTTGCCAAGCTCGGTGTTGGCAGTCGTTCGGAAGCGGTGGCATATGCCATCCGCCATGGGTGGATCACTCTCGAGGCTAGCGATGAGTGAAACCATGGATGGTTTGGATACTGCCCCGGAGAGGCAAGAGCAATTGACTAGGCGAAGTTCCACAATCCGTCGTCAATTAATTCTGGCTTCTCTTTTTCCCCTGGCCTTTTTCGGCCTGCTCTCCATCCTTGTTACATCCGTGGCTTTATATCAGGTTACCCTTCGGTTGGCTCTGCAAGGGAGCACAGCAGAGGTTCGCTCAGCCGCGGATGATCTGGCGAAAATTACCGCTGGTCAGACCTTCCCTTCCAGTAAGGATATCCTTGATATATTACATTCGTTGGCAATTGATAATGGAAGCCGTCTTTATATGGTGGATGAGAATGGGGAACTGCTTTCCGGGTCAAACCCCAAGCTGATGAACCTTCCCCTCAGCAACGGAGAGTTGCAGGCATTCCTCCGGCTAGGGAAACCTGCCAGCCGGCTGATGGTCTCCTCTGCCTCCGGAGATGAAGCGATCGTTTCATTTGCCCCTTTGCCTGACGATAACAGGGGAGTAGTTCTCGAAGAACCTTGGACAGCCATCCTGGCTCAGGCATCTTATTATCAATTGGTTCTGGCAGGATTACTGGCGCTGGGTACGGTTTTCTCTCTTTATATGCTCTCTCTCAGTATCGGCCGAGTGATCCGTCCGATCGCAGAATTGGCTGACAGTGCTATTCGGGCTGTTCCGGGCAGTGTTTTTCACCCTTTGACGGAACAGGGGCCGGTGGAACTGCAAGATTTGATCATAGCCTTCAATCAAATGGTTATTCGTCTGGCAGAACAACAGGAAACTTTGCGGCAGTATTCCCATAAGGCTTTGCTTAGCCAGGAAGAGGAACGTCAGCGTCTTTCCCATGAACTGCACGATGGGACAGTACAGGACCTGGTCGGGTTGGTGCAGCGTGTCGAGCTATGCCGTAGCGAAATGGAACGCGAACCGGGTCTCGCCCGCCGCCGGCTGGATGAGTTGCAGAGCCTCGTAGAACAGACCTTGGACGACGTGCGGCGCATTAGCAATGCATTGCGTCCGTCCATTTTGGAAGATTTGGGCTTATCGGTGGCCCTCCAAGCGTTATGCAGCGACCTCGAAAAACAAATGTCGTCCGTTCGCTGCGAGTGCTTGATCTCTGGTGAAAAGCGGCGCTTGCCTCCCGACGTGGAACTGGCGGTATTCCGCGTTGTTCAGGAGGCACTGGTCAACGTCCGCAAACATTCTCCCAGTGCCACCCGTGTTCAAGTGGAGCTGTCTTTCCGGGAGGAAGATGTTCAGGCAATCATCCACAATGATGGGTCGGTGCTAACCGTCCTTGACGTGCGCTCTCTGGTCCGGACCGGGCACCTGGGCCTGGCAGGGATGTATGAACGGGCGCGCCTCTTCCACGGAGAACTGGACGTTGTCGCCGATCCCGGAGGCGGGACGACGGTTACCTTCCGGTTACCCAATTCGGTGACCGAATAAATTTCGCTGTGAACCAAAGGGAATAAATGTTGTCACAATAACAGCAGCAATCAGATCGCTGAAGACAAGTAAAATATACCCCGTAAAAATGCCCGGCGCTTGTGTGCCGGGCATTTTTCAATTCATATTTTCTTCGCAGCTACTTGGAAGGCCAGGGGATCGGCACCGCATCGGTATAGCCGTGTTTTTCAGCCGTGCGGATCTCTCCGTGCGATTGCTCGGAGCAGCCCAGTTCATCAGTGACAGAGAACTGGGTACTGTACTGGTTGGGCAGTGAGAGACGGTTGGCCACCACCCACACAAGGGATCCGCCCTGGCATACCCAGAGTTCCAAGAAATAGCCGAGGTCATCGTCTTGCGTCATCCAGACCGGGGACCAGGTGATAGTGACCTGATCTCCGTCGCGCACAGCCCGGATGCCGGTGGGTGGTTGATAAAGGGCATTGGTGATTGGCATCCTTGACTCCACGTCTCCAATTCCGACACTCTTGGGATTGCCGACAACATCACCAACATATGGGTATACCCAACAATAAATCTTGGCATTCATACCACTTACCATGTTATCCCATACAACGTAGAGCCAATCTCCGATCGGCGCACGGGCAATGACTTTACCAGTGTCACCTGCCTTAAGGTCCCATGCATACATATATTCTTTTGATGGGCCATATAGGCAGCCTTGGGCTGCCTGGTGCACAGTAAATACGGGATAACTCTTGGTAGGAGACGGGGTAAATGTCTCTGTGGGCGTGGAGGTGAGCGTTAATGTGGAAGTGGGCGTCTGTGTAGGCGTGGGGGTTTGGGTCGATGTGGGCGTGTCGGTAGGTGTGGGTGTGAGCGTGGGTGTATCCGTCACAGTGGGTGTGAGGGTTGGGGTAAGGGTCCAGGAAGCCGCGGTGGCAGTCTGCGCCGTGGCGGTCTGGGTGGACTGCGCCTCGGCGGAAGGTCCGCAGCCTGCCAGTACCATGCAGGCTGATAAGAATATAGAACAGAACCAGGCGAAATGGGGGGTTGGCCGCATGATTATTCCAAGTGTTGCATATTCATCTAAACTATGAGATGGCGTTTTGGATGAACCCAGCCAGGTCTGCTTTCAACTGTTTAATGGATGGTGCGTGGATGTACATCATGTGCCCGGCTTCGTAGTAACTCATCGAAATATGGCCTTGCAGTTCTTTTTCCAAGCCGAGGCGGTTGAAGGTGTACTGAGTGGCGAAGTAGGGAGTGGCAAGGTCATAAAACCCGTTTGCCACGTGGACTTTGAGATGCGGGTTGACGCACATGGCATGGCGCAGAGTCTCGCCGACATTAACATAACGGTTTTCGTAGTCGGCATAGGACCAAGGCCAAACTTTTCCCGTCATGATCTCGTAAGGCAGGTCGGACTCGAATTTAAGCTCACCCCGGACGTAATCATAAAGTGCGGCGGTGTATGGACCGATGATGGCATCCATGCTTGGATCGGATTCCCAAACCTCACCGGCCGCATCGCGGTCCATGCCCAGGAAGCGGCTGTCAATCCGGCCTACCGTACGGCGCTTATCCCGCAGGAGTTCCTTGCAGAAGCGGAAGATGACCGGGCGCAGATTGGTCTGTTCAATATACTCCTGGCTCAGGCCCGTATACCGAGCCAGTTTCTCGGCGATCAGAGCCTGCTGGCGTTTGCTAAGCAAGGTACCTCTGGCAAGGGCAGCTGCATATTCTCCGGTGGCGAACTTCTCCACTTCGGCCAGGAATTTTTGGAGGGGTTTGCGCGAACGGACTTTTCCATGGTACCGGGCAGTGGCAGCATAAGTAGGCAGGAAAAGAACATATGGAAGGTCATTGCCGAATTCAAACTCCAGGGTGCTGAAATCCAGTACCGCCGAAATGAGAATGATACCGTTCAGGTACAGGCCGTGACGTTCCTGGAGATAACCGGAGAGGCCGGCTGAGCGGGTGGTGCCATAGCTCTCACCCGCCAGGAATTTAGGTGAAAACCAGCGCCCGTAGCGTGTTGTATATAGCCGGATAAAGTCTCCGACACTCTCGATATCTTTCTTGAGGCCATGGAACTCCCTGGCTTTCTGTCCGTCCACCGGACGCGAATAGCCTGTGCTGACCGGGTCGATAAAGACCAAGTCGGTCTGGTCGAGCAGGGAGAACTCGTTATCAGCCAGGCCGTAGGGCGGAGGCACGAGTTCGCCAGCGTCGCCCATGACCACGCGCCGGGGGCCGAGCAAACCAAGATGCAGCCATACCGACGAGGAGCCGGGTCCGCCGTTGTAAGAAAAGGTTAGCGGACGTTTAGCCTTGTCTGCGACATCGTCCTTGGTATAGGCCACGAAAAAGAAGACTGCCTTGGGCTTCTCGCCCTCGGATTCCTTCTCCCGGTCGGAAGTCTCTTCTTTCATCACCATCGTCCCGGCGGTGACGGTGTACTTGATTTCCTTTCCGCCGATAACGATACTATGATTGGTTTCTACGAGATTATCTTTTGGTTCCGGTTTCTTTTCCTCAGGCTTTTTGTCTTCGGGTTTCTTATCTTCTTCGCTCATGGAGATCTCCTTACCGGGTCATGGAAAAGCATGTTTCAATTATAAGCTCACCGCTGTGGAGCCAGGTTAACAAAATTGTCCAATCTCGATTATCCCCAATGCCTGTCGTAAATCTTTGGATTTCAAAATAATTGCTGTACCGCGCACTCCGGCGCCGATGGAAACCTCATCCTGCTTGAAAACGCTTTCATCAACAAGGATGCAGATGGGATCCGGTAATCCAAGCGGCGAAACTGTTCCGACTGCATAGCCGGTGATGGCCAACACCTCGTCTTCGGTAGCCATCGAGATACGTGAAACGCTCAAGTGGAGGCGTAATTTGCGCCAGGAGATCTGCCCGGGTCCGGCGACCAGAGTCAGGAAAAACTTTTCCTTCTTGTATCGAAACAGGATACTGCGGATGATCTGGCCGGGCTCTTGCCCGCGCTCACTGGCTGCCTGCTCGAGCGACTCGGGCTGCCGGGAATGCTCAAAGAGGCGGTAGGGGATGAAAAACTGGTCCAAAGCCTTGGTTGCAGGAGTAGAAATGGTCATATTGGGAATATACCACAGCATGCCAAATCCGCTTGAATTTCCAATAAAAAACCAATAAATATTGGATATAATCAGTCCGATACGATTCATTTGGAGAAAACAATGGAAAAAGGAAAACTCCTGGATTTATATTATCAAATGGTACTCATCCGCCGGTTGGAAGAGAGCGGGGCTGAACTGTATCAGGCCGGGAAGATCAGCGGGTTCATGCATCTTTATATAGGGCAGGAAGCTGTTAGCACCGGTTTGATCGCTGCCCGCCAGCCACAAGACCGGGTTATCACAGCCTACCGTGACCATGGTGTAGCTCTTAATTGTGGTATCCCGGCCAACCAGGTGATGGCGGAACTGATGGGCAAAGTCACAGGCGTCTCACAAGGTCGCGGCGGCTCGATGCACATGGCCGACGTGACGAAGAACTTCTGGGGCGGACATGCCATCGTGGGGGCGCACCTGCCACTGGCAGCAGGATTAGCCTTGGGCGACAAGTATGCCGGCCGCGACGGCGTGACAATCTGTATGTTTGGCGAAGGTGCCACCAATATTGGTTACTTCCACGAAGCATTGAACCTTTCCAAGGTCTGGGAACTACCCGTGTTGTGGGTATGCGAGAACAACATCTACGGAATGGGGACAACAGTCGGGCGCGCTTCAGCGGTGTCCGAGATCCAGCAAAAAGCCGAAGGTTACGGGATGGCGCATGAACGTGTGGACGGGATGGATGTATTGGCGGTCTACGAAGCTGCTCTAAAGGCCATCAAGATGGTTCGCAGCGGGTCGGGACCGAGAATGCTGGAGATCATGACCTATCGTTTCCGCGGCCACTCGATGGGTGACCCTGAGCGCTATCGGAAGCAGGAGGAAGTGAAGAAGTGGGAAGAACTGGACCCGATCGGTGTTTTCCATGCTTATCTGATCGGGAACAAAAAAGCGACCGTCAAGGTGCTTGAAGAGATAGAAGCGCGCGCCAAGGCGGAAGTTCAAAATGCGATCGAGTTTGCTGAAGCCAGTCCGGAGCCGGGTCTGGATACACTTTTCGACAATATTTACGTGGAGGAGGTGTAGCATGGCCCGCATTACAATGCGAGAAGCCATCTCCCAGGCCATGTGGGAGGAAATGGAACGTGATCCAAACGTATTTATTATAGGTGAAGAAGTTGGGGTTTGGGGCGGTTCCTATGCGGTGACGAAAGGTTTTTATGATCACTTTGGCGGTGAGCGAGTACGCGATACACCCATTGCCGAAGCGGCGATCATCGGGGCGGCGATCGGGTCAGCCATGACCGGTTTACGGCCGATCGCTGAGCTGATGACGATCAACTTTGCTTTCTCATCCATGGACCATATTGTCAATGAAGCCGCCAAACTTCATTACATGTTTGGCGGACAGTTCGTTCTGCCACTGGTGATCCGCGCTGTGGGCGGCGGAGGGCGCCAGCTAGGCGCCACCCATTCCCAAACCCCTGACGCGGTCTTCGCACATTTCCCCGGCCTGACTGTCGTTTCGCCTGGGACACCGGCAGATGCCAAAGGTCTTTTAAAAGCAGCCATCCGGTCCAATGACCCGGTCCTGTTCATCGAAAATGCAACCTTGTACCAGGTGCGCGGTGAAGTTCCGGAAGGGGATTATATCGTCCCGCTTGGTAAATCCACCATCCAACGTCCAGGAAAGGATGTCACCATCGTGACCTATTCCAAGGGCCTTGAAATATCGATGAAAGCCGCTGAAGAATTGAGCAAGGATGGCATCGAGGCCGAGATCGTGGACCTGCGTTCTCTGCGACCGCTAGACATGGGTCCGGTAATCGAGTCTTTTAAGAAGACCAACCGGGCAGTGGTTGTCGAAGAAGGTTGGAGATCGTTTGGAGTAGGAGCCGAAATCTCCAGCAGGATCTATGAGCAGGCTTTTGATTACGTCGACGCGCCGGTGGTGCGTGTGGCACAAAAGGAAGTTCCTTTGCCTTATAACCGGACACTGGAGCAATCCGCCTTGCCGCAACCAGCCGATGTGGTAGCGGCTGTCAGGGAGGTGCTGTAATGGCTGATACCATTAACATGCCTAAACTGGGTTTTGATATGGCCGAGGGCACGCTTGTCCGTTGGATGAAGAAAGTTGGCGAGACCGTCAATAAGGGTGACGTACTAGCTGAGATCGAGACCGACAAAGCGACCGTGGAAGTTGAATCGTCCGCCACTGGTTTGGTCCGTAAATTGCTGGTGGATGAAGGTGCTGTCGTACCGGTGAATACACCCATCGCAGTTGTTGGGACAACAGACGAAAAAATTGAAGAGATCGTTCCGCAAGCCGGTCAGGCTTCAAAGGTGGAAAATCGGGTCGCGATGGTCCCAGACCTGAAGCCAGACCAGGGTAAAGTTGGGGAAACTGCTCCGGTTGGTGTAGCTGTATTTGCTACTGAAGCCGGCTCTCAAAAGGCTTCCCCCCTGGCAAAGAAAGTTGCCCACGACCGGAGCGTGGACCTGAACCTGGTCCGTGGAACCGGCCCTGGTGGTCGAATCGTGCGTCGAGATATTGAAGCCGCGCTTGGTGGTGGTGGGGAGATTCGACAACCCTCAACCATTAATCCTCAACCGGCACTTCCGGATGAAATTGTTCCGATGAGCAAATTAAGGCAGGCCATCAGCCGCCGCATGGGGGAAGCAAAGATGACCATCCCGCATTTCTATGTGACCCATGAGTACAAAATGGATGGGTTGATGGACATGCGAGCCCAATTCAATAAAATCGTTCCGGAGAATGAAAAACTATCGGTCAACGATTTCATCGTCAAGGCTGTGGCGCTCACCCTGCGCCAGTTTCCCAACCTGAATGCTTCGTTGAATGGCAATTCCGTCCTTAACCACAGGCAGGTCAATGTTGGTGTGGCTGTTTCCGTTGAAGGCGGCTTGCTGACAATTGTCTGTAAAGAAGCAGATTCGAAACCTTTGCGCCAGATCGCGGCAGAGATCAAAGCCATGGCTGCCCGGGCGCGGGACGGCAAGGTAAAGCCAAATGATATCGAAGGCTCAACCTTCTCCATTTCCAACCTGGGTATGTACGATGTGGAAGACTTCATTGCAATCATCAACCCCCCCGAGGCTGCAATATTGGCAGTTGGCTCGGCGCATGAAGTGCCGGTAGTGGATGGGGGAAAGGTTAAACCTGGTTGGCGAATGAAAGCCACCATCTCGGTGGACCATCGTGTCAGCGATGGGGCTGAGGCAGCCAGGTTCATGCAGGCGCTGGCAATGTATCTGGAAGAGCCATTGCGATTGGTAGTCAACGGTCAATAAACGATAAACGGACAGAAAAAAGATCCCGGCATTTCAAAATCGCCGGGGTCTTTTAATATTGAGCTTGATGACCTAATATATCCCCCCGAGTACTTCTGCGCATTATTCTGTTATGATGGGATTAACACTTTGGCATTGTGAAAGGTTCCAGAAATGACTATAAACGATGAAACTCATTGGACCAATAACGAAACCCGGGATGCTTGGAATGCGAATGCCGCTTTCTGGGATGAAAAAATGGGCGAAGGCAATGACTTTGTCAATTTGCTCCAATGGCCTGCCATTCTGCGTTTACTGGACCCGAAAGCGGGTCAATTTATTCTGGATATCGCCACCGGTAACGGCCTCACCTCCCGGCGGTTGGCATCGCTTGGGGCGCAGGTAGAAGCCTTCGATTTCTCAAGTGAATTGATTAAATTAGCCAAAGCAAAACCGAATCCCGAATCACGCATCACGTTTCGCATCCTGGACGCCACCGACGAATCCGCCCTGCTTTCCCTGGGCGAACACACCTTTGACTCTGCGCTGTGCAATATGGGTCTCTTCGATATGGCTGATATCGAGACGCTTTTCCATGCCCTGCCGAAACTGCTCAAGCCAGGAGCTATTTTTGTCTTCACCCTGACACACCCGGCGTTTAATAATGCTTCCTGCGTCCACGTGGCAGAGGAGCGCGATGACCAGGGCGAGATCAAAACCGTCTTCTCGGTGAAAATATCCCGCTATATGAGCCCTCATCTACTGCACGGACTAGCCATCCGCGGTCAACCCAAACCTCAACTTTATTTTGAACGCCCCCTCCAATATTATTTCAATCTCGCCTTCCGGAGTGGGTTCGTCCTGGATGGCTTCGAAGAGTGCGCCTTCCCAGCTGGAGCAGCACAGAAAAACCCGCTTAGTTGGGGCGGGAACTATAGTGAAATTCCGCCAGTGGTTGCAGTCCGATGCCGCCTGTCAGCGGCTTCCTGATTCCCGGTAACCTCGCGCTTCTATCCATTCTCTGACAACTGTAGACTCTTAACTCTGTGCCTAATATCATCTTCATGTTAATTGAGTTCCTTGATGAACTCATATTCGGTGTGACCGATGCCGCCTGGCCTTTGATCCGCACTGACCTGCACCTGAACTATGTTCAGATAGGCCTAGCGCTCAGTCTTCCGGGAATTATCGGGAACACCATCGAGCCTTTCCTGGGCATTCTCGGTGATATATGGAAGCGACGCGTGCTGATCCTGGGGGGCGGGATTTTCTTTGCCCTGGCTTGTTTTCTGACCGCTGTCAGTCACAACTTTGTTTTCCTGCTGATCTCGTTCGTTGTTTTTAATCCATCATCGGGGGCTTTTGTCAGTCTCTCGCAGGCTATGCTTATGGACTCCGACCCTTCCCGCCATGAATATAACATGGCCCGGTGGACCTTTGCGGGTTCGGTCGGTGTAGTGCTCGGTCCGCTCTTACTGGGTGGAGCGGCTTATATCGGCTTTGGTTGGCGGGGAGTATTCTTCGTCCTCGCTGGCATGGCGGTTCTGGTCCTGGCAGGAGCCTGGCGCTTATTACCACATCCGTCTGGGGAGTACCCCCCGTTACCAAAACTAACCTCGACCTGGGTTGGCATCCGCAATGCTTTCAGCGCGCTCAAGCGCGGCATCGTGCTGCGCTGGTTGGTCTTGCTCGAATTCTCGGACCTGATGCTGGATGTGCTTTACGGATACCTGGCGCTCTATTTCGTGGATGTGGCTGGTTTCACGATTTCAAAAGCAGCCCTCGCTGTCGCTGCCTGGACCGGGTTTGGACTGCTGGGTGATCTTCTGCTCATTCCACTGCTTGAGAGAGTACGTGGCTTGAGCTACCTCCGCCTCAGCGTGGTTGCTGAACTGTTTCTTTTCCCGTCCTTTCTCCTCGTTCCAAACCCCTGGGCGAAATTGATAATTGCAGCTTTGCTCGGTCTGTTCAACTCCGGCTGGTACGCGATCTTGAAAGGGAATCTGTATTCTTGCTTGCCGGGTCAAAGCGGAACAGTGATGGCTCTCAGTAATATCATTGGGTTTTTCGGAAAATTCATCCCTTTTGGCATTGGCCTGGCAGCTGAGCATTTCGGCCTCGGCCCGGCAATGTGGCTTTTACTAGCCGGTCCCGTTGCCCTCCTGGTTGGCCTGCCACGCAACGCAATTTCCCTTCCCCCTTTGCAAGAGGGCCGGGGGGAGGCTGAATGACAGACTATTCCCTTTATTTCCACATCCCGTTTTGTGTCCATCGCTGCGCTTATTGCGATTTCAACACCTATGCCGGCAAGGAATCCTTGATCCCGGCATACGTCGAGGCGTTGTGCCATGAGGTTGAAATTGTCGCCCGGTCAGCTCAGGAACGGCCAAATGCACATACAATCTTCTTTGGGGGAGGCACGCCTTCCCTCCTTACTCCGAAACAGTTCGAGCAGATTCTACATACAGTCCAGGATAATTTTGACCTGTCCGACAAGTCAGAAATGGAGATTTCCTTTGAAGCCAACCCCGGTACGGTCAGGCCCAATAGCTTGCGGGACTTACGCATTCTCGGTTTTAACCGCATCAGCCTGGGAGTCCAATCGACCCATCCCGAAGAACTCCGCCAACTGGAACGCATCCACGATTATTATGACGTGATTGACGCGGTCACCTGGGCCCGTCGCGCAGGGTTCGATAATTTGAACCTGGACCTGATCTTTGGCCTTCCGGAGCAGTCCCTGAAGCAGTGGCAGGCGTCTGTTAAATTGATCCTTGGTCTCCACACGGAGCATCTCTCTCTTTACGCCCTGACGGTGGAGCATGGCACACCCTATGGCCGCTGGGCGAAGCATGGGATCCTGTCCATACCCGATCCCGATGTGGCAGCCGATATGTACGAATGGGCGGGCGAAGCGCTTGAAGTAGCGGGTTATCAACAGTATGAGATTTCCAATTGGGCCCAGCCAGGCTGGCAGTGCCGCCATAATTTGACCTATTGGCGTAACCAGCCCTATCTTGGTTTTGGTGCTGGAGCGCATGGCTCTGCCGGTGGTCTGCGCGTTGCTGACGTCCTGCGGATCAAGACCTATATTGAGCGCCTGAACCCGAATGCTACAATTCCTGAGGGCGAGATTCCCAATACCCATTTTCCTGTTTCCCCCGCCACCGTGGATCAAACCAGGATTACCAGGCGGGTCGAAATGCAAGAAACCATGCTAACCGGCCTGCGGCTGACACTTGAAGGAGTTTCTGACGAAGGATTTTATAACAGGTTTGGTGTTCCGATGCGGGACGTTTTTGGTAAGGAAATGGATGAGCTGATTGGATTGGGTTTGCTGGAATGGGCGCAATATGAGACTTCGGAAGTCATACGCCTGACCCACCGCGGACGGTTGCTCGGCAACCAGGCCTTCATACGCTTTGTGGATTGATTTTACGAGGGTGGACCATTCAACTGCCCGGTAATGATGTTGTAGGTAATAATAGTGCTCGCTGCTGTGAATCAAGGTGAGAGCAGATTTTATCGGACACTCTGAGTAGAATAAAAAGATTGGTTTTATTACTTGTTGTCCGGAAGAGAGGATAAATGACTTTGACGGATGGGTGAACTTCTCTTATAATCAGGCGGCTGGCATCATCCCATAAAAGGAAAGGTTGTCACATGAAAGAATACACTACCGAGTTCATTCGTAACATCGCCTTGGTCTCACATGGTTCGGGAGGGAAGACCATGCTAGCTGAGGCATTTTTGCATGCCACCGGAGCCATCACCCGTCTGGGCAAAATCGACGACGGTTCAACCACCTCCGATTTTGAAGATGAAGAGAATCGCCGTAAGCTTTCGCTCTCCACAAGCCTGATCCCGGTGGAGTATAAAGATCACAAGATCAATGTATTGGATACACCAGGTTACACCGATTTTATCGGCGAAGTCATCTCTGCCTTGCGGGTGGCCGACGGAGCGGTAATCCTGGTTGATTCAGTGTCAGGCTTGGAAGTAGGTACCGAGCTCGCCTGGGGTTACTGCGATACTTTCAAACTGCCGCGCTTCCTGGTGGTAAACAAAATGGACCGCGACAATGCTGACTTTAAAAAGGCACTGGCCTCGGTTCAGGAATTTTCACCCATTCGGTTGATCCCCGTCCAGATGCCGTGGGGCGAACGGGCAGCCTTCAAAGGAGTGATCGATCTGATCTCAATGAAGGCTTACGCTGGCGAAGGCAAGACCGCCGAAGAGATCCCCGCGGATCTCAAAGCGACCGCGGATGAAGCCCGCACGAAACTCATTGAAGCGGCCGCCGAAGGCGAAGACAGTTTGCTGGAAAAGTATCTGGAAAGTGGCGAACTGACCAACGAGGAGTTAATGCGCGGCCTGAAAGCCATTGTCCGTTCAGAATTGTACATCCCGGTTTTTGTGGCCGCGGGCGGGCACGAGAAAGGTGTCTTACCATTGCTGCAGGCTGTTATTGATCTGATCCCCTCTCCCAAGGAGATCAAGGAAGTAATTGCCCAGGGCAAGGGCGGGGAGGAGAAAATCTTTGCAACCGATACCGGCCCGCTGGCTATTTATGTTTGGAAGACCACCGCTGACCCCTTCGTCGGCAGGCTGACCTACTTCCGGGTCTATTCCGGTTCACTCCAGGGTGATTCCCGCATCTGGAACCAAAACAAAAGCGCGGATGAGCGCATGGCTGGCCTCGCCTTCATGCGTGGCAAGGAGACAATGCCAACCAAGGTCATACACAGCGGCGATATTGCCATTGTTGCTAAATTAAGTGTCACCTCCACCGGCGACACCCTGTGTGACAAGGGTCATCCATTGACCCTGCCAACTCCCAAATACCCGAATGCGCTTTACCGGGTGGCAATCAAACCCAAGACACAAGCCGATGCTGCCAAGATCAGCCCAACCCTCACCCGTTTGTGCGAAGAGGACATGACGCTTTCCTGGTTCCAGGAACATGCCACTGGCCAAACGATCCTGCAGGGGATGGGCGATCAGCACATTGACGTGGCCATCCGCCGAGCTGAAGGCAAGCTCCAGGTCGGTTTGATGACAGCGGAACCAAAGGTTCCATACCGGGAAGGCATCACCAAAAAGGCTGATGCGATGTACCGCCACAAGAAACAATCTGGCGGGTCAGGTCAGTTTGGCGAAGTCTGGTTGAGGATCGAGCCTTGCCCGGAAAAGGACTTTGATTTTACCGACGAACTGGTCGGTATGAACCTTTCAAAATCATATTTACCGGCCATTGAAAAAGGCATCCATGCCACCCTTCAAACCGGCGTCATGGCGGGGTTCCCATTAAGCAATGTACGCGTCATCGTTTACGATGGCAAGGAGCACCCAGTCGATTCCAAACCTGTGGCTTTCGAAATTGCCGGACGTGAGGCTTTCAAGCTGGCTGTCCGTGACGCCAGCCCGGTATTGTTCGAGCCGATCATGAATGTCCGCATTGTCATTCCGGATGCCAACATGGGCGATGTGATGGGTGACCTCAACAGCCGTCGTGGACGCGTTCAAGGTACCGAATCCGAGCGTGGGCGTACGGTCGTTGTAGCACAGGTTCCGCAGGTGGAGATGCTACGCTATACGACGCAGTTACGCTCCATTACTGGCGGGCGCGGCGTCTTTACCATGGAATTCGACCGCTATGAGATCATCCCGAATCATCTGGCGCAGGAGATCATCGCTGCCCACCAGAAGGAACTCGAAAAGGCAAAGGCAGACGAATAAAGTCAGCAGGGGTGGGGTTGGTCCCCGCCCCTGTTGTTATAGCCCTTGACAAGAACTGATTTTATCGTATAATATTTATCATATTACTCATAAATATTCTGGAGATTTATAATGTTAATCTGCATTTGTCTGAGGCGGGGATCGTAACCACCGCCTCTTCGTAGAAAATCAATTCAGCCAACAGACGAAAGACGGTGAGCGAGCCCCCGCGAAGGGAATTTATTCGCAGGCGTCATTCGCCGTCTTTTTGTTTGCCTGTTGGCTGTCATGTTTAATAAGGAGTTTTAGATGAAGATTGCAAATGATGTTACCGAATTGATCGGTAACACACCCCTCGTCCGGCTTAACCGTGTCACAAAAGGAGCCAAAGCTCAAATTGCCGCCAAACTGGAGTTTTATAACCCTGCTCATAGTGTCAAGGATCGCATCGGCGCTGCTATGATTGATACCGCTGAAAAAGCCGGCAGGATCAAACCAGACACGATCATCCTCGAAGCCACCAGCGGCAATACCGGGATCGCTCTGGCAATGGTCTGTGCAGCACGTGGCTATAAATGCGCCCTGACCATGCCGGAAACGATGAGTAAAGAACGCCGCATGCTGCTGCGTGCCTATGGGGCAGAACTGATCCTTACGCCCGGTTCAGAAGGCATGGCAGGCGCTATCCGCAAAGCTGAAGAAATGGCAGCTGCTGACTCAAACTATTACATCCCACAGCAGTTCAAGAACCCTGCCAACCCGGAGATCCATCGCAAGACAACCGCTGAAGAGATCTGGAGGGACACCGATGGCAAAGTTGATTTCCTGGTGGCAGGAGTAGGCACCGGCGGAACCATCACCGGCGTCGGAGAGGTGATCAAGAGCCGCAAACCGTCTTTCAAAGTGGTGGCGGTCGAGCCGGATGGTTCCCCGGTCCTTTCAGGCGGGCAGAAAGGCCCGCATAAGCTCCAGGGCCTGGGGGCAGGTTTTATTCCTGACGTGCTGAATGTTAAAATCTATGACGAAATCATCCGTGTGAAAGACGAAGATGCAATGGAGATTGCCCGGCGAATGGCAAAGGAAGAAGGCCTATTGGTTGGGATCTCATCCGGCGCAGCCACCTGGGCTGCCTTGCAGGTGGCGAACCGACCCGAGAATACCGGGAAGTTGATTGTGGTGATCATCCCGTCCTTTGGTGAACGCTACCTATCCACGCCGTTATTTGCCAACCTGGCAGATTGAATTTCTAAGTATAGAGTCGACCTTATGGGTCGACCCTGCAAAGGATATATTATGGCAACTGCAGCCATCCGATCCTACCCTGCCATCCGCTCCATGAGCGGTTTGAGAGGTTTTTTTACCATGATGAAACATGATATTTCCTCGGTCCTTGAACGCGACCCGGCGGCACGCTCCCGTCTCGAAGTGTTCTTTATTTATTCCGGCCTACACGCCATTTGGATGCATCGTATTTCACACTGGTTGTGGTTTCACAACTTTCGTTTTCTTGCTCGCTGGTTATCTCAGATTACCCGCGGACTGACCGGTATCGAAATCCATCCGGGTGCGATCATCGGCCCAGGCTTTTTTATTGACCATGGCATGGGCGTGGTGATCGGTGAGACAGCCGAGGTCGGAGCGGACGTGACCATGTATCATGGCGTCACCTTGGGTGGCACCAATCTTGTCAAGGGGAAACGCCACCCTACCATCGGTGACCGGGTTGTGATCGGCGCGGGAGCCAAGGTTTTGGGGGCAATTACGATCGGAGAGGACAGCCGTATTGGTGCCAACGCGGTCGTAGTCAAATCCGTGCCGCCGAATTCAGTAGTGATCGGTGTACCGGGGCAGGTTGTAAAACGCTCTCAACTGCACCATTCCGGCGATGCTCCCGACCTTAATCATGCCGCTTTACCGGATATTGTCGGTGTGACCCTGAAACAGCTCCTCGAACGGGTGGATTCTTTGGAGGAGCGAGTGGACGGGCATGACCAAAAGCCTCACATTCACCCACCGATGGGCGATGCCTGGGATGGCCTGGATTTCTCCATTTGACCTTTTGTTGATTTGAAATTCGCTGAATAGCATCTTCTTCGAGAGTGGCATGTTCACATATTTATGCAAGAAGCAGTAAAATAAGTCCATGCCTATCCTTAAAATCCCTGCTCCCCTGCGCTCTTATGTTAATGGGCAGGCTGAAGTGCCGGTCAGTGGAGTAAACGTAGGAGAGGTCGTGGAAAGCCTGCTGGTGCAATTCCCGGCCATGCGTCCGCATCTCACCAATAGCCGGGCCGAGTTACGGCCTTTTGTTAATCTATTCCTTGGTAAGATGAATATCCTCGATTTGCAGGGTCTTGATACCCCGCTTTCTAAAGATGACATTTTGATGCTTGTCCCGTCCATTGCAGGCGGATGATATGCTCCCTGAACTCTCCCGCGAAGAAATCCTGCGCTATTCCCGCCATCTGCTGATCCCCGAAGTGGGGTTGGAAGGACAGCGTAAACTCAAAGCCGCTTCGGTGCTCATTATAGGCACCGGTGGGCTCGGCTCCCCGGTTGCGCTTTATCTTGCCGCGGCCGGCGTCGGCCATCTAGGGCTGGTGGATTACGACGTGGTGGATCAATCAAATCTTCAGCGCCAGATCGTTCATGGGACCGGGATGGTGAGCAGGCTCAAAGTCGACTCTGCCCGGATCCGCTTGCTGGATTTGAATCCAGATATCCAGGTGAACACGTTCAACGAGCCATTTACGTCGGCCAATGCGATGCGGATAGCCGAACCATTTGACATTATCGTCGACGGCACCGATAATTTCCCGACCCGCTACCTGATCAATGACTTGTGCGTGCTGACTGGTAAACCGAACGTATATGGAGCGATCTATCGTTTCGAAGGGCAGGCCAGCGTTTTTTATGCAAAAGAAGGTCCCTGTTACCGCTGCTTGTTTCCGGAACCACCTCCACCGGGACTGGTGCCTTCCTGCGCCGATGCCGGTGTGCTGGGGGTTCTTCCCGGGACAATAGGTACGATCCAGACTACCGAAGCGATCAAGTTCCTGCTTGGGATAGGCTCTTCTCTGGTGGGGCGCCTGCTTCTCTATGATGCCCTGGAAATGTCGTTCGAGTATGTCAACCTGAAAAAGAACCCGGATTGCAAAGTTTGCGGTTCACACCCCGAAGTGACTACACTGATCGACTATAACGAGTTCTGCGGCGTAGCGGGGCTGGATCATGGCCAAGCCTCGGCTGCTAAAGAGTGGGACATCACCGCCGGCGAGTTGTCCGCCCGATTGCAAAGCGGGAAACATCTCCGTTTGATCGATGTACGCGAACCGCACGAACTGGCCATATCGCATATTGATGGTGCGGATAACATACCGCTTGGTTTGCTGGCGGCGCGGCTTAAGGAACTTGACTCCGCGCAGGAGATCGTGCTCTTCTGTAAAACCGGAACGCGATCAACCCGTGCACTGGAGATCTTAATGAGCGCCGGTTTCAGGAAAGTCAAAAACTTGAAAGGGGGCATTAATGCCTGGGCAACGGAAGTGGATAGAAGTTTGCCAATCTATTAACTGATCAAGGTCAAGCGACCGCGTGGCCATTCCATAAAGGGTAAATTACATCATGTCAAAAATGACTCTTCTGGCTGTTTTGGCCCATCCCGATGACGAATCCTTCGGTATGGGTGGCACGTTGGCGCTGTATGCCTCACGCGGAGTGGATGTCCATCTGGTCTGCGCCACTCGCGGTGAGGTGGGTGAAGTAGCCCCGGAATTACTTAAGGGATTTGAATCCATTGCCCAATTGCGCGAATCCGAACTGCGCTGCGCCGCGGGGGTATTGGGGTTAACGGGTGTCCACTTTCTGGATTACCGCGACTCAGGCATGCCTGGTTCTGCGGATAACACTCATCCTCAGGCGCTCGCTGCCCAGCCTCTGGACGAAGTTGCTGCCAAGGTGGTCCGTTATATCCGCGAACTGAAACCGCAGGTGGTCCTGACATTTGACCCGATTGGCGGTTACCGCCATCCGGATCACATTGCGATCCAGCAGGCCACGGTACGTGCCTTCGAGCAGGCTGGCAATCCGGAATTTGCTCCAGAAAGTCTCCCGGTCTACACACCGGACCGGTTGTATTTCCACAAAATGCCAAACGGACTGCTTAAGTTTGCTGTAAAATTCCTGCCTTTCATTGGGAAAGACCCGCATAAGTTTGGTAATAATGGTGATATTGACCTGGTACCTATCGCCGAGGTGAATTTCCCGACCCATGCCCGTATAAACATCCGCTCTGTATTGAAGAAAAAAGAAAAAGCAGGCGCCTGTCATGCCAGCCAGGGCGGAGGACGCATGGGCGGCGGTATGGTCAGTCTCCTGATGCGCCTTTTCAGTGGCACGGAATCGTATATGCGTGCGTATCCTTTGGCGGTAAAGGATGAAAAACTGGCAGTAGACCTGTTCCGGTGAGATTCGGGGAACTTTTCTCCTGATAGTTGCGTCTGGGTGGAATGGGATTAAAGCATGATAGAATTCCAGTTTAATGTGCCAAATGGCACAATCTCCTCAGTTCAACAGGCTAACCATGACTGAACCATCGCTATCCGTGCCAGTTCATCGTATTGATTTCAAACAGATCCCAGCTTTTCTGATTCATCCCCGGCAGGGGATGAATCGTTTGGCAGCGGAAGAGAAACCAGCCTGGCTGATGCCCATGCTGGTCTTAAGTGTTATGTTTCTCCTGCGCATCATCGTGAGTGGGGTCCTCCAAGCACATGCTTCCGCCACGGGTCAAGCCTCTTTACCCGCTGACTGGCAGTATTGGTCAACCGACATGCAGAATAACTATATGCAGGCCATCTCTGCCACACAGGGACCGGTGTTCGTTTACATTATCCCTGCTGTGACCGGGCTGGCCAGGTTTTGGCTGGGTTGGCTCATCGTGGGTGGTTTGTTGCACCTGGCCTCAACGCTGTTTGGTGGACGTGGGTCTATGCGTTCGGTTTTGACCTTGGTGGCCTGGGCCTGCCTGCCGTTCGCTTTGCGTGACCTGTTACGGATAGTTTTTATGCTCATTGCTCAGCATCCAATTGCCAGCCCGGGGCTTTCGGGTTTTGGCAGCGTATTATTCTTGAGCAAAGTAATGGCAAGCGTGGATGTATTTTTTATTTGGGTCTCCATTTTATTGGGAATGGGATTGCGCGTAACCGACAACCTTCCTGCTGGGAAAGCTGTCGCGACTGTGGCAATTGTGTTGCTTATCGTTCTTCTGATGCAAGGCGGGTTGGGGACATTAACCGCCTCGCTGGGCGGGTTGATGATTACCCGTCCGTTCTTCTAAAATAACGATCCCTTCCATGCAGACTCCGTTCATTCGTATTTCTAACCTGACCAAGCACTTCCAGATGGGTGGCACAACCGTGCGCGCTTTGGACGGCGTTGACCTCGATATACCTCAGAAGAGTTTTACCGTCGTGATGGGTCCTTCGGGGTCTGGCAAGAGTACGCTGCTCTACCTGCTCGGTGGGTTGGATCGGCCTACCAGCGGCCAGATTGCGGTAAACGGCCTGCGGTTGGACGAGATGGACGAAAATAAGCTGGCGCTGTTTCGCCGTCAGACGGTGGGGTTTATGTTCCAATCATTCAATCTTATTCAGAGCATGACTGCCGAAGAAAATGTCGGCTTTCCCATGCAGTTTGCAGGGATCCCTTCGAAAGAGCGTACGCGTCGTTCGAAGGTATTATTGGAACAGGTGGGGCTGGCGGACCGTGGTGGTCACAAGCCGAGTGAACTCTCTGGAGGGCAGCAACAGCGGGTGGCGGCAGCCAGGGCGCTGGTCAACAATCCGAACCTGATCCTCGCCGATGAGCCTACCGGCAACCTGGATACAACCAGCGGTATAGGCATTATGCAATTACTGGCAGATTTGCACCAATCCGGGCGCGCCGTACTGGTAGTGACGCATGACCCGCGTATGGTGCGTTTTGCCACCCATAAGGTTTTCCTGTTGGACGGAAAAGTGGTCAGCGAGACGGAATATCGCGCTGCCAGCTTGGAATAGAGGAGAAAATGATCATGAAGCGACAGCATCAATTGATTTCTGCAATCATCATCCTGCTGGCTATGTCAGTTGGCATTGTTTTTCCCGTGCGAGTCAAAGCAGCCTTTTCCATTTCAGATTTTAATCCTAAATCGGTGGTCAACAATGTAGATAACGCGATCACCATCGATGGGGAGGAGTTTGCTTCAGATGTCCAAGTAAAGGTGGGCGATACATCAGTCACTATTACATATTACAGTCCCACCAAACTAATCATACGCATTCCATCCAGTTTTCCTGCTGGTGAGTACAGCATTTCGATAATAAATTCAAGTGATCCTGTTCCACTTTTGTTTTCCACACCGTTAATGGTCACCGCGCCGACACCGACTCCAATTCCTTCATCGACGGCCTCGCCGATCCCTTTTGGACGCCCACAGATCGTGATCGACTCGAATTCCCTGAGCGTAGATTCCATCCGCTATGGACAAGATTTTAATTTGAATATGAGTCTGGACAATGCCGGCGGTTCGACCGCCTATGGGCTCCAGGTGACTTTCACCTCTACTGACCTGTTGATGTTAAAAAATGGTGGCGTGGTTGGAGCGGGGACTCTCGGGGTGGTCGGCAAGGCAGATTTCAGCCAGACAATGACAGCCATCGCTTCTTTGGTGGGGGTAAACAGGGTCAGCGTAGATATGACTGTCAGTTATTATGATGAAAAAGGTACAGCTTATTCCGATAAATTTACCTTGAGCTTTCCAGTAGCTGCTACCGCCAGCGGCGGCTATGTAAATCCCGCCACTGCCACTCCCACAGGTGTGCATCGTCCGCAATTGGTGGTCATGGGTACCCAAACGGATGTTGATCCATTACAACCTGGTCTCCAGTTCACATTAAGCATGACAGTCCAAAATGTGGGCAATGTTGCAGCCAAGGGCGTGACGATGATCATTGGTGGTGGGTCAGCTTCCAGCTCTGGGAGCGGGACTCCCCAGTCGGGAGTGTCCGGCGGAAGTGGTGAGTTCACCAATTTTGCCCCGGTCGGTTCGTCCAATGTGCAGTCGTTGGGAGACTTGCAGCCAGGTGCAACTCTGAAGGCCGCTCAGAAACTGGTTGTTAATGTTTCCACGGCTCCGGGTGCGTATCCGATGAAAGTCACCTTTTCATACCTGGATGACAAAGGGAACCCGGTAAATGACGATCAGGTGATTACTTTGCTGGTATATAACCTGCCAAATATCGATGTAAGTTTTTATCAGCCGATCGGGACGTTGACCACCGGGCAACCCAATCTGCTCCCGCTCCAGGTGGTGAGTCTTGGCAAGCGAACGGTCGTGCTGGGAAAAATGAAAGTGGAAACCAGCGGCGGAACTGTGGAGAACGGTGAGGGATTGGTTGGGTCCCTTGACCCGGGTGGCTATTTTACTTTGGATGCAATGCTGACTCCCAATGTACCCGGACCGCTTGATGTGACCATCACCATCGAGTACACCGATGATTTCAACCAGGCTCGCACTGTGACCCAGACTCTGACCCTGGATGTTACGGATATGGTTTTTGATGCGACGCCGGATGTGTCAGCGCCAGGGGGAAGTGGCATTGTCCCGGGCGCTCCTGAGTCGTTCTGGCAGAAAGTCTGGCGGTTCATCCTCGGATTGTTTGGGCTGGATAGTGGGTCCACCACGACTACACCCGTAATAGAACAGCCCACCGTGATCCCGGTCCCGATCCCGATTGGGCCAGGTGGCAAAGGTTGATCGGTCTGCCTTTGGAGATGAGCGGGTTTCCCCATGAAATTGCTTGATATTGTCCGCCTTATTTTTGGTAATCTCAATCGCCGCAAAGGGCGTGTATCCCTGACAGCGGTGGGTGTGGTGATCGGCACTGCCGCGGTAGTGATCCTTGTCTCGCTGGCAATTGGGTTGCAGAAAAATGCGAATGAACAACTTTACGGTATCGGCGACCTGACTCAAATCCAGGTTTCTCCGTCCTATGGGCAGGGAGAGGTGGTTTACAGTGGTGGCGGAGGGGGAGGCGGAAGCAAAAGCACAAGCGCAAGCGCAAGTTCCAGCAGTGCCCCAGGTGCCCCCAAGCTTCTCACCAACAAGGCTCTGGAGGATTTAAGCGCCATCCCAGGTGTGATGGCAGTCATCCCGCGCGATTATATGATGGGTGGGCTGACTTTGAAATATCACCGCCTGGAGTCAGGTTCAAATGTGATTGGCATTGGGACAGATGACCTGTCCAGCCTTGGCTTGGAAGCCACCCAGGGCGGTGTCGTTCTGGCCCACGGCACCGTCATCATCGGCCCGATGGTGGCGAGCAACTTCTACGATCCAAACCAGCGTCCTGGTCAGCAAACCCCTGCCGCGCCGGACCTCTATGATCAGCAATTGACCTTCGTCTTCATCAAATATGACCAGAACGGTAATGAGGTCCATAAAACCCTCACATATCGAGTGTCTGGGGTGTTGGCCCAGACGCAAGGGGAATCCGACTGGTCCATTTATATGCAGCTCGACGACTTGAAGGTGTTGAACGAATGGGCCATGGGACGCCGGATCAACTACAACAAGGACGGTTACAGTCTTGTAATCGTCAAAGTGGATAATGTTAATAATGTGCTTGATATCACTGACCAGATTACAGCGATGGGTTACCAGGCTTATACCCCTCAGTCTTTTGTGAAGGGGATCAACAACTTCTACCTGGTCCTGCAGATCATTTTTGGCGGTGTGGGGGCGATCGCCTTGCTGGTCGCTGCCATCGGGATTGCCAATACGATGGCGATGGCCATCCTGGAGCGCACCCGCGAGATCGGCCTGATGAAGGCGGTTGGAGCCACCAACCGGGATGTGCTCTCCATCTTTTTGGGCGAAGCAGCCGGGATCGGTTTTCTGGGAGGCCTGGGCGGGGTCTTGATCGGTTGGCTGGCCGGATATGGTATCAATGTGATCGCCCTGGTATACCTGGCCCAGCAATCGGCCAGCCAGGGTGGTACGCCCCCCAGCGTGGCTGTTTCAACCCCGGCTTGGTTGCCCGTCTTCGCCCTTGTCTTTGCCACACTGATCGGGCTCGCCTCCGGTCTCTACCCGGCTTTGAGGGCCGCTACATTGGTTCCGGTGCAAGCATTGAAATACGAATAACAGTAAGTAACCGATGATAATGATAAATAGGGATGGAACCGAGTGTGCCGTCCTTATTCTATTTCAAAGGGAAATGGGGGAATAAGATTAAGCGCCAGCAATTTGGCTGTGTGGTTGTCTATTTTCAGGATCGTTACCGAACCGGTATACGAGCTTAGTCGTTGAAAGCGATCCAACGGCAGTCCGAGATAATGCGCAACAGCCAGTTTGATCGGGTCGGCGTGAAACACAACGGCAACCAGTTCGTCAGCGTGCGAAGCTGCTAAGGCGTCCAGGGTGTTGACAACCCGCTCCTGAGCCTGGACGAAGGTTTCGCCGCCCGGGAATTGGAATTGTGACGGTGCCTGCTGGATTATTTTCCAGAACCTGGTGCGACCAAGCATTTTCCAGGAATGCCCTGCCCAATTGCCAACGTCAGTATCTGTCAGGTCCGGGAGGAGTTGGATTCCCAGACCGAGCGACTTCGCCAGTGGTTCGGCAGTTTCGATGGCGCGTTCCAACGGGCTGGAATAGATTGCTTTGATGGGCAGCCCGGTCAGTGTCCGGGTGAGTTCTGCCGCCTGTTCCTGCCCGCGGCGATTAAGATGAATGCCAGGGATGCGCCCGGGCAGTTTATTCTTGGTCAGGTAATCGTTTTCGCCGTGACGAATAAGCAACAGTGTTGGCATACAGCCTTCCGGTTTAAAAAGATAAAGGGATTGTAACCGATGCTCGCACGGGTGGCTACCTGCCTGGGAATTCTTCATAAACGTCTATCCCCACTATACCATTCTACAAACTGAAGTCTTAATTCCCCATTCCTCTAACCCTATTTCCTGCTTGAACCCCGTTCGACTTGTCATGCCTTGGATTATGCGATATACTGGATAAAATATATCATAAATAATGTCAGGAGGTATATCATGAAATGGGTCCTCAATATTCTCGGTGTGTTCCTGCTACTGATGGGAATAGTCTGGATTCTGCAAGGCACCGGTCTCTACCCGGTGGGCTTTATGGCCCACCAGATAAAGTATACCTATGCCGGTATCGTGGTGGATATTATCGCCCTCGGATTATTCGTGCTTGCCAACCGGCGGCGTAAGAACCTGCCGCCGTCATCGTAAAATTTTGCTCAGTTACGGAATATTCAACCATCGAGCGGCACACTCCCTTCCGCTTTGAATGTTTGGGCACGTTTTCGTCTTGGTTTATTGGTATCCGGTACTTCACCCGCCGCATCCGGTATTTCTCAAAGGCTGACGTCTGCTGTGACAAATACCCTCGAAGAGCGCCTCCTAATTCTCACGCGAAAGCATCACTGTCTCAGCTCAACACAACTGCCATTCCAAGGAATCCACCCAGGTGACTCGCGGCGGATTCGATGTTTCTTTTTTCCTCGGAAGAAAGCGGCGTAAAAGGGTTCAATTCAATGAGAACAGTCCCTTTTTTAAAGGTGCGTTTCCAGGTTCCGATAGCCCGGCCATTTATAACGATAGTGGCCGGAAGCATGCCATTTGTAGGTGTCAACCTTTTATAGTGGGGCACATCCAGGGATGCGCTGCGGTCTTTATAGGCCAGGATATACTCATCAAAACCTGGCAGCAAATGGACGCTCTGGGATTGATCCGGCGCCGGGGGCGTTGAGATAGTCCGCCAGTAGGTCTGGCTGTTCATCGATTCCTGAATTAATTCCGTTTGGATGGAATCCATTCCCGCTCTAGCTCCTGCAACCGGAAGCCCTGACCACCAGGTGAAATCCTGCAGGGTTGCCGGGCCGTGGCTTGTAAAGTATCTCCTGGTCAGTTCCGCTCGCGCTTCATCGCCCCCCATCGTTTTGGACGGAAAATATTCCAACAGCATGAAAGTCGGATTATTGGCGTGCATCGCTCCCTGGCAGATCAAGCCATCCAGGGAAGCTCTTTGCAGCATGTGCGCCCCGCGCTGCCCAATGGTCGGAATACCGTTTTGCTCAAGCGTGGCGAGCAATGTCTTGCGGTCTAGCGGACCAGCCTGTTGCAGGGTTTTTGTGAGCAGGTCGTTGCTGCGCACCAGTGTTGGTCCATCCAGCTCAAGTTCCCGGTAGCGCCTCTTATTTCCTGTGATGATCCGTGGTGCTACCAACGCCAGCAGCCAATGTATATCTGCTGCTGTAATAAAATGCAGAGTACCGCGCAACACCCAGGAGCGCAGGATGGTTCTGTCGATGATAGCCTGCTCGACGCTTGTATCGGAACAATTCGGTATGCGCAGGCCAAGCGACCATTTTGCACCGGTATAATCCTGGGCTTGCACGGCCCCCAGCCATGTCACCACGTCTCCCGGCAGTTTGAGATTCGTATCAATGAGTCGCTGGCTGCTGAGACGCTGGATGGCAATACTCTTCATATTCATGAGGATTTTACTTTACGCTCCCGGTCATCAGCCTCGCCGCCCGCCTTCCGATCTCAACGGCAAAATTCGTCCCCCGGTCCCATGGATAGACCTGGCTCATCGAAGCAAAGTAGATCCCTTCCATGGGCGTCTCGATGGCCGGGATGTTTTTGGAATGGTTCACCAGCGGCACAGGCTGGGCATAGGCTGTGCGGAACAGCCAGGACTTGCGCACCCAATCCCGCTCGAACTTGGGGTTGAACAACTTCAACGCTGGCAGGAAGCGCTCCAACAATTCATCCTGGCTCAGGCGGAAGAATTCGTGTTCCGGTTCCAGGTAATCGCCCATATAAACGATGTGGTCGCCGCCGAATTTGTCTGCAGGGACGTAATTGGTGTGCTCCACCAGCGCCAAGAACGGGTAGCCCGCTGATTTCGGCAGGTTATACCAATAATAACCTTGCTCCGATAATTGGTGTTTGAGTGCCAGGGCGATCACGACCGCCCCCATGGATTTCATGTTCCTCAAACCGGACAGATACCTTTCAGGCAAGGACGGGACGAGCCGGGCCATCGATTCTGGCGAAAGCGTGACCAGTACTTTGTCGTAAGCCTCGTCTTGCTCGCTGCGGACAGTTACAGCACTGGCCCCTGCAGCGTGCTCGATGAGCGTGACCGGCGCCAGCAGGCGGATATCGACACCCATTTCCTGTAGCCTCTCTGCGAACAGATCCGCAAAATGCTGGAATCCACCCTCAAATGTGCCCAATCGTGTGCTGCGTGCCTTTAGCCGTGCCCACATCCAGGCCATATTGACCTGCTTGTAATACTGCTCCCCGAACTTACCGATCACCAGCGGTTCCCACATCATCTCGTAGACTTTCTTCCCGGCCCATTTTCGCATCCACTCATCCACAGTAAAAGTTTCCAGCGCTTTCCAATTGTTCGTCAGGCGCAGGAACACACCCACCAACCCGAAACGGAATTTGTTGATCCCGAAACCCAATCCCGGGAAGAGCAGTGCCTTGACAATGGAGTCGAATGGATAAAATTCCCCTTTGTGATACATCACCGTCAGCGGGCGCGGGAACAGCACCTGTTGCTCCCATCCCAACTCTTTGATCAGGCCAAGCATATGTTTATCGCTGGCAAACCAATGATGGTAGAACTTTTCCACCGACCAGTCCCAGCCCGGTTCCTTGAACCCGCTCGCAAGGCCGCCGACAAAGTCTGCCGCTTCGTAGATGGTCACTTTGTGACCGGCCTTAGTCAGATCGTATGCGGCTGCCAGGCCTGAGAAACCGGCTCCAATGATCGCAATTTTCATGTTCAGGTTCTCCGTTGTGGTGGTCATCCATGTCACCATGGGGGGTGTGGTCGTCTTAGGCTATAAATTTTCTTCTTTAGCCTCTATCCTCAGCGAGTCGCTCCACTTTATCCCCTCGCTTGCCATGTAATACGCTCCCAGCAGGGTGATTGGCAGCCACAGCGCCACGTGCAGGACGAATGTATAACCGGTAGCCACCGCGCTTTCAATCCCGCTGGCAACCAGCACAGCGATACCGGGGGCATCGAAAGTGCCCAGGTAACCGGGTGCAGCTGGGATGGTAGTCGCCAGGTTGACAACCCCGTTCATCAACATCAGAGTAAAGAAACTGGCATTGAACCCAAATGCGTGCATCACGAACCAATATTTGACCGTTTCCAAGAGCCAGATGATTACTGAGGTAAGAAATACCATCAGTACATTAGCGGGTGAACGCAGCGCTTCAAGCCCATCCAGGAATTTGCGCATGATGCCGCTGGTTTTCTCGCGGATACGGGCGGGTAGCAGCCGGTCAATGAACCACTGGCCAAACCTGGCGGTAACTTTCGGGAACATCGCTGCCAGCAGGAATATGATCAGCGCTCCAAAAAACGCCACACTGCCCCAAATGGCCAAGTCCTGGATGGTGATATTCCATTTTCCCACCGGAACCGAAACCGCTGCCAGTTTTGCCAGTTGTGTCAGGTTTACGAATACAAAGGCCAGCATGACCACCCCGTCGAAGATGCGCTCGACGATAATGGTTGCCAGCGATGCGGAAATGGGTACCCCTTCCTTGCGTTTTAGAACCACAGCCCGCAGCACTTCCCCTGCCCGGGCTGGGTAAATGTTGTTACCCATGTAGCCAATGCAGGTGATCGGGAACATCACCCGAGTTTGGATAGCCTTGATGGGTTTGAGCAAGTAATGCCAGCGCCAGGCACGCGCCAATACGGCTACAAAATACACCGCCACTCCGGGGATGATCCACCAGTAATTGGCAGTCCTGAGGGTCAACCAGAAACTTAACCAATCCAGCTTGCGGACAACGAAATACAGGAATACAGCGCTGATCAGCACCCCGAGCCAAAATTGCCATCTTTTCATGGAATGATTTTACCATGCGCAGGAAAAGAAGACCCTTTGGTTTTGAAGAACAGGAATCCCGCTTTTCAACCCACTAATTTTTACGAATTAATCACCGTACAGTAATACCATATTAGTAAGACTTTCAGATTGTGTGTTTCGTGCTAGAATTACGAGGTATTCCTCCAAAATAGGAAGAAGAATCTCGATTTTTCGGGAATTCCATACGGGAAATTTCATCGATTGATCCAAGAAGTAAAAGTATGCCCATTGAAACCTCTGAACGGGTTTTGTTTCTCAACCGCATCCATCTCTTTAACAGCTTGAACGATGACCAGTTCACAGCCGTGGCGGAGATGTTGGCGGAAGAAAAATTCCCCGCTGGGAAAGAGATCGTCAAACAAGGTACGGAAGGTGACAGTCTTTACCTAATCTGGAGTGGCAAGGTAAGCGGCACCCAGCCGGGTGCGACATTTGGGGTTGGAGATTATTTCGGGGAAGAATCGATGATCGTCAGCTATCATCAGGAGACAGCTACGATCACAGCGATTGAAGAGACGCTTGTGTTGGTTCTGACACGGCTGCAATTTCAACAGCTATTAAAACAAGCTCCTGGCCTGAGAACGAATTTTGCAGTTACGGTAAACAGTTATCGCCTGGCCCGAAAGATCCGCTTCAAATGGCTTCAGGATAATGAGGTCATTTACTTCCTGGCGCGCAAGCACCCCATCCTGCTTACGCAGGCACTCCTTGGGCCGGTTCTGCTGGGAGTGGCAGCCAGCGCTGGAATGTTGGCGACATGGTATTATTCTCTCTGGTTCCCCACACTGGCAACGCTCTGGTATGTCTCCCTGGTAATGGGTCTGGGTGCAGTTGGTTGGGGTGTCTGGAACAGCATCGATTGGGGTAACGATTATTACATCGTTACTGACCGGCGTGTCGTTTGGGTGGAAAAGGTTGTGGGGATCTACGAAAGTCGCCAGGAGGCACCACTTTCCGCTGTCCAGCGAGTTAATGTCGAGACGGACCTTACCGGGAGGATGCTGGACTACGGCAATCTTGTCATCCGCACAATCGTTGGCAGTACCCTGACATTAAGAAATGTAAATCACCCCAACCAGGCTGCCGCATTGATCGATCAACACTGGAAGCGCTCCAAGGAGACTTCCCGAAAGATGGAAGCGGGTGAGATACAGGATGCCCTGCGTGCCCGCCTGACGGGTGGGCAGATAAAGCCCCCCGAGATCGAGGGGGTTGTTGTCAAGCCGATGGAGGAGAAGAACCCCTACGAGAATCACCGTAACCTTGCCAATTTGTTCCGGTTACGCTTTGAACACCAGACCACTGTTACATACCGCAAACATATCTTTGTTCTTTTCGAACAGACCTGGTTACCGGGCACGATCCTTGCTATCCTGCTCGGAATTTTGTTCTATGAGATATTCAGCCCCTCCGCCTCGTTTACCTCACTCTTTAAGTTGCAATCGGGGTTGTTGATATTAATCTGGGTGCTGATGGTCCTGGCGGCATTGCTATGGTGGATCTACCAGTACATCGATTGGAGTAATGACATCTTCCAGGTGACCCCCGACCAGATCATGGATATTGATAAAACTCCCTTGGGGCAGGTGACCAGCGACATTGCCTCCTTGGATAACATTCTGTCCATCGAATACCAGCGGATTGGCATTCTCGAATTGTTTTTTAATTATGGGACGGTGTTCATCACGGTTGGTGGCGGCAAGCAGATGGCTTTCGATAACGTCTTCAATCCTTCTGCTGTGCAGGAAGACATCGAGCGCCGCCGGCTGGAAAAAATCAACAAGAAAGAACAGGAGACCATCAAGGGTGAGCGGGAACGTGTGGCTGACTGGTTTTCAGCTTATTACCACAATGAGCAAAAGTTTCGCCGCGAAGAAACCCGACCCAGTGATACCATCCCGGAAGACAACCAGCCGAAGAATGAAGTAAAATAGGGGGTCCAATCTCTTCGATTTACTGGTGAAATATGACACTTCGTAAAATTGTTACACTACCTGACCCTGTACTTCGTCGCAAAGCCCGGAACATCATCCTATTCGACGCCGATCTGCAAACTCTGATCGATGACATGATCGAAACCCTGCGCGATGCGCCCGGCGTCGGGCTGGCTGCCCCTCAGTTGGGAATCTCGGACCGCCTCATCGTGGTGGAGTACCCTGAGGACGACGAGCTGGAAGACTCCCCGAGGAAACTCTTTGTCGTCGTTAACCCCGAAATTAAAGAGATCTCTGAAGAGACCGAATTGGGCATAGAAGGCTGCCTGTCCATTCCCGGGCTGCATGGGGAAGTGGAACGCGCCTTGGCTGTTACGGTAAAAGGTCTCACCCGTCGTGGGCAGCCGGTCAAGATCAAAGCCAGTAACTGGTTGGCGCGCATCTTTCAGCACGAGATCGATCATCTGAACGGGGTGGTTTTTACCGACCTGGCTACAAAAGTCTGGAAGCCCGCTCTGGATGAGCCGGTACTGGATAACGTCTAACGTGTTAATATGCTATTAGCCAACCCGCTGCGCCTGAATATCTGAATGCATCTCACTCATCTGTCCCTGACCAACTTTCGCAGTTTCGCCCGCCTGGATATGGAAATCCCCCGGCGGGTTGTTTTGCTGACTGGCAGTAATGCCCAGGGCAAGACCAGTGTGCTGGAGGCGGTTTATTTTCTGGCAGCCTTCACTTCTTTCCAGACCCATGCCGACCGGCAGTTGGTCAACTTTCTCGAAGCCAAAAAGGAGCTGGCGGTAGGGCGGCTGGTGGCCGAGTATACGCGCGGGCCGGCTAAACATCGGCTCGAGGTCCGGCTGGTGCTTGAAGCGGTCGGGGCCACCGGTCAACGCCTGCGCAAGGAGATCCTGCTCGATGGCATCAAGCGTCCGTTGTCCGAAGTCATCGGGCATTTCAACGCGGTCATCTTTGTGCCACAGATGGTGCAGATCATCGAGGGCGGGCCTGAAGAACGCCGCCGGTACCTGAACCTGGCGCTGGCGCAGACCGTCCCCGGTTATGCTCACGTTTTGAGCGAGTATGGGCAGGCCCTCACCCAGCGTAACGCCTTGCTCAAACTGCTCGGCGAGCGCGGCGGGGACCAGTCACAGTTGGATTTCTGGGACGAGGCTCTCACCCGGACCGGGGCGACCATTATTTTACGGCGCATTGAAGCGGTCCGCGAGATCGAGCAACTAGCTGCCCGTATTCACAAGGACCTGACACATGCGGCGGAAGTTCTCCGCATCCACTATCAGCCAGCATACGACCCCCTGCCTCCCGCGAATGGGCAGATCGTCATGCCCCTCAAAACCACCGTTCATCGAAATGGTTTCACCGAAGCGGATATTCGTCAGGGATTTTCACTGGCATTGGAAGCAAGCCGCCTCGAGGAGATTCGCCGCGGCATGACAATCCTTGGCCCCCACCGGGATGAATTGCGCTTCCTCACCAACGGGATCGACCTGTCTGACTTTGGTTCGCGTGGACAGGTGCGAACCACGCTTTTGGCACTCAAGCTGGCAGAGATCGAGTGGATGAAAACCCGAACCGGCCAGTGGCCGGTACTTCTGCTGGATGAAGTCCTGGCAGAACTCGATACTCAGCGCCGTCTTGATCTGTTGGCTTATCTGGACAAGATCGAGCAGGCGCTCTTAACCACAACGGATTTGAAGTTGTTTTCTCCCGATTTCGTTGAAAAGGCTGAAAAGTGGGAAGTGTCTTCCGGGACAGTCAAAGCCCTGGGATCTGGAAAGGAAGGTTAGGATGTCAGTAAAACATGCTCAGGATGTGGAAGCACAGGTTGTCAAAGCGGGAGATAAAACCACGATCCAGGTACTGATATCCGCAGAGGAAGGCCCGAATTTTGCCTTGCGCCGTTTCGTGATGGAACCCGGTGGTGGGATGCCAAACCACACCAACACCGTGGAACACGAACAATATGTGCTGAAGGGTCATGCCAGTATAGGCATTGGCGCTGAGACTTTCGATGTCCGCATCGGCGATGTCGTTTTCATCCCCCAAGGCGTCCCGCATTGGTATCAGAACGTGGGGGAAGAGACTTTTGAATTCTTGTGCATCATCCCCAACAAGCCGGATGAGATCAAAATCGTAGACAAAGGCTGCTAACTTGGACTACGACGCCATCATTATCGGTTCCGGTGCCGGTGGGTTGACTACTGCTGTAGCGCTGGCGCAGGCAGGTAAAAAGGTGCTGGTGCTCGAACAGCACGACCGCCCAGGTGGGTGGACGCATTCCTTCACGCTCCAGGGCTATCGTTTCAGCCCGGGGGTGCATTATATCGGCGACCTGCAGGAGGGCGGCGGGCTGCGTGGTATTTACGACGGTCTTGGCGTTTCGCAGGATCTCACTTTCTGCGAACTTAACCCCAACGGCTATGACCATATCATTATCGGGGATAAACGCGTAGACTTTCCCAAAGGTAAAGACAATCTCATCGAACGGCTGAAAAGTCATTTTCCTCACGAAGCTAGAGCGATTGACGGATACTTCGCCGATCTGATGAATATGGTTGAATCCCTTTCACATATTGGGAACTTGAGTCATCCTTTGAGATCCGCCATGAGCGCACCTACCATCCTGAAGTGGATGCGTGCATCTGGCGCCGACCTCATTAACGCCCATGTCAGCGACCTTGTTCTGCGCGGTGTGTTGGCAGGCCAGGCAGGTGACCATGGGCTACCCCCCTCACAGGTCTCGGCCTTCATGCAAGCCGGCATCACTTATCACTACCTGGATGGTGGCTATTATCCGCTCGGTGGTTCGTTTGCCATTCCGCGTGCCTTTGTCAAGGCGCTGAAACGCGCCGGTGGCGAGATCAGGCTCCAGTCGCGTGTGAAGCGGATCCTTATTGAAAGCAAACTGGTTCAAGGCGTGGAATTGGAGTCGGGAGAAGTGATCAACGCTAGCGTGGTTATCTCCAATGCCGACCCGGAAGCGACGTTCGGGCAGTTGATCGGCCGGGACAAGCTCTCATCAAAGCTTAAGCGCAAAGTGGATTCCATCAAATATTCCACTTCTTGCCTGAGCCTATTCTTCGCCACCGACATGGACTTGCGCGCCGCCGGTCTCGACTCGGGAAACTTCTGGTTCTATGATCATCCCGATTTGGACAAGATATACAGCGACGGTCTCACTGACGCGATGCTGCAGAACGAGACTCCCCCCGGGATGTTCCTAACCGTGACGACCCTGAAAGACCCATCGAAGATGCATTCCGGACACCACACATGCGAGTCCTTTGCTTTCGTAGGCTACGACGCCTTCGAGAAGTGGGCACATACAAAATACGGAGAGCGGCCTGCCGACTATGCCGCCATGAAGGAAGACCTTTCCTGGCGCATGGTGCGCGGGCTGGAAAAACACATCCCCGGGCTGAGCCAGCACATCGTCTTTTCCAGCCTGGGGACGCCTCTGACCAATGAACACTATCTCAATGCCACCCGAGGCAATCTTTACGGCATCGAAAAAAGTCCCTCGCAGGTGGGACCATGGGCTTTCCAGCCGCGTACCGAATTCGGCGGCTTGTTCCTGTGCGGTGCGAGCACGCTCAGTCATGGTGTGTCAGGCGTTACCGCCTCCGGGATTGACGCTGCCAGAGCCGTGCTTCGCTGTCGAAGAAACGATATTTTGACCCAGAATGGCCCAACCCTTACGTTCTTGCCAGCGGAGGATGTCAGTCAGTGGCCTGAGGATCTAAAAGAAAAAATGGCACGCGGTGAAGTGGCGAGGGAAGAGGACGAGAAAGAAATTTAACCACTTTTGGCCCTAGGGTTCTTGAGGTATTAATATATAACTTCGGAAGTCTCCAGGACTTCCGAAGTTTGGATTAAGGGGTTATTTTTCTAGAGTGGTTTCTTCGCCGGGACGCCCGGTTTACGTGGGTACTGGGGGGGTGTTGCCGCCACCTTGTCCACCACCACCAGAAAACGTTCGTCGGGCACTCCCGGCAAGGTGACCGGCAGCAGTTGCCGCGTGCGCCCGCCGAGCAGGCTGAGCGCTTTCTCGGCTTTGTGGGTCTCCGCTGGTCCACTCTGCCCTTTTTGCGCCAGCATCGCCCCGCCCACCACTACCAGCGGCAGCAGGTATTCAACCAGCACCGGCATGGAAGCTACCGCGCGTGCCACTGCCCAGTCGTAGGCTTCGCGGTGGGCGGGCATCTGTCCCACATCTTCGCCGCGCGCTGTGACCACTTCCGTGGCTTCCAGTTTCAATGTCTCCACCATGTGCTGGCAGAAATTAGCCTTCTTGCCCACTGATTCGACCAGCGTCAGCCGCATGGACGGGTACAGGATCTTGAGCGGGATGCCCGGAAAGCCCGCGCCGGTGCCGATGTCGATCAACCTGCGGGGGGGATTTTCCTTCCAGGCAAGAACGCACGAGAAGGAGTCCAGGAAGTGTTTAGTGCGTATCCCTTCCTCGTCGCGGATCGCAGTCAGGTTGAATTTCCCGTTCCAAAAGAGAAGTTCACGCTCGAATGTCATCAAAGCCACCACCTGCCTCCCCGTCAGGTGGATTCCAAAGAGCTGCTCGGCCGCATGGATGAGTTTCTCCATGGATAAAATTATACCCCTCTCCTTTAAGGAGAGGGGTTGGGTGGTCGGATGAGGATTACTTGCCAACCTGAGTCTTCTTCCTCTTTTGGCGCTTGACCAGGGCTACGATGCCCCAGACGATCAGCGCGATCGGGCCAAAGATCGTGATCAGGATTGGCAGGATCAGCAGGACCAGATTGATCAGGAGGTTCACGAAACCTTGCCAGAACTTGATCAAAGTCTGGATAGCGTCGCGCGCCACGCCTTCGGGTTTCCATCCGCCGATCTCGATTGGCTGGATGGTCTCTTCGGCCACAAGGGTCACGTTGATCAGCGAGTAAGTCGAAGACTGCTCGTAATACTGCATCTGGCCTTTAATAGACTCGATCTGCCCGCGCACAGCCACGATCTGGTTGTACACGTCCAGCACATCTTGCGTCCTGGATGTGGTATTACTGTTGGGGTTATTCTTGGCGTCGTCCATGATCGCCTGCAGGTCTGCTTCGGCCATTTCCAGGTTGGTCAACTGGCTCTGCAGGTCCACATATGAGGCGGTCACATCCTGGCCTGACCGGTTCTCGTTACGCACCTCGACCGCATCTGCCTTGATCTGGCCTAAGGCGTTATCCAGCAATTTCGCCGGGACTCGGATAGAAATGCTCCCTTCCGGGGCGGTTTGCCCGTTTTGGGTGGTGGTCTGGTACATATTCATCGAGATGACGAAGCCGCCCAGGCTGGTTGCCATCTGGTTAATGGCTTCCATCTTGGCTTGCGGGTCGGAGACAACGATGGTCAGGTCGGCGTTCATGATCACCAACCGGTCTTGGGCCGCAGGACTGCTGCCACTCGTAACTCCTGTTACTTTACTGGTGGAGTCATAACCGGCGTAGGCCTGGGTTGGCAGGGGAACAGCTTCATTGGACGGCACACCACTTCCATTTACTCCCGGGGAGTACAAATCCACCGACGGTGTGGCGGCGGCTCTTACACCACAGGCAGCCAATATCATGGAAAGGATAACAAAAACGAAAACGATTCTCTTCTTCATGTTGTTCTTCTCCTTCAAAAGGTTGAACAGATCAGTTTGCCTCATAGACGCCCGCCACGCAATAAAGGTTCCATTGTTAAATAAAAAGGCATCAGCAGTTATTTTGTTTGCTGGTGCCTTTAGGAATACTTTTACCAGCCTCCGGAGAGGCGCTCGGCATGTCGGGGCGGCAGGCCCGCATCCAGGATCATCTTCTGTACCGAGGCGATATCGTATTCCACGCGGTGCGGCTCCCAGGTGTGTGCTTCCGGAGAAAAGATCGCGTAAGCGGCGCGCGCATCCCGGTCCCGCGGTTGTCCGACGGAACCGGGGTTGAAGATGGCGCGTTCCACCATTTGGTAAGGTTCTCCCGGCCGCGGCACCTCGATGGACATATCATCGGTTTTAGCGTGGAATTGGAACACGGCCTGAAAATGAGAATGACCCACAAAGCACCAGGGTGTGTCGAAGAAGCCAAGGTTGATACGTGCCACCAGCGTATTCATCACATATTCCCAGATCGGATCACGCGGGCTCCCGTGTGCCAGGGATACCTCGCCGCGCACGACTAGCTCGTCAGGTAGGGAACTTAAAAATATCCTGCTTTCCTCGTTGATAAGCTTGCGCTGCCAGAGCAGTGCCTTTTTTGCATCAGCATTGAAAGTCTCCAATGCAATATCGCCGATCGAGGCGAAATCATGATTACCCATCATGCAGGTCAGCTTGGGCAGGGAGCTGATGCGCTTGATGCACTCATTGGGCTGTGGGCCATAGCCAGCCACATCTCCCAGGCACCATGTCTCGTCCACTTTTCCGGCATCTGTCAGGACGGCCTCCAATGCGATGGCGTTAGCATGTACGTCGGATATCACCAGAACTTTTGTCATCTATTCTCCAGGAGTACCCCTAATTTTGCGATGATGGTCTCTGCCACTTCCGATTTACTCATCAGTGGCAATGGCTCTTCTTTTGCGTTCGGGAATAGGAGTGTGACGCGATTTGTGTCAACGGCGAACCCGGAGTCGGAGGCGGAAATGTCATTCGCCACGATCATATCAAGTTTCTTGGTCTTTATCTTGCTCGAGGCATTCTTAAGCAGATCGCGGCTTTCAGCGGCAAATCCGATCACGATCCGCGGCTTTCTTGACCCTAAACTAGCTACCGCCAGTAGTACATCTGGAGCGGTCTCGAGTTCGATCTGCGGGACCCCATCCCGTTTCTTGAGTTTGTTTTCTGCCACCGTTTTAGGCCGGAAGTCGGCTACTGCCGCGGCCATCACCAAAGCTTCGGCTCCGGCACATTCAGCCAGCACGGCCTCATTCATCTCCTCGGCGGTGCAGATTTGGATCACTTTTGCACCTACCGGCGGGATCAGGCTGGTTGGTGCGCTTACGAGCACCACACTCGCTCCTGCATCCAGGGCAGCCTGGGCGATTGCATAGCCCTGTTTGCCGGAGGATTTGTTTGTGAATACCCTCACCGGGTCAACCGGTTCCTGTGTCCCGCCTGCTGTGACAACGATTTTCTTCCCGGCTAGTTTACCGGAAAATCCCAGCACAAGGCGGATGTGGCCGAGCAGTTCAGCTGGCTCGACAAAACGACCTTTGCCAACCAACCCGGAGGCCATGCGTCCCTCGGCTGGGCCTGCAAAAGCTGCGCCTCTTTCCATGAGGATGCGGATATTTTCTTGGGTCGCGGGATGCGTGTAGATACCCACATCCATGGCTGGAGCGATCAGCAGAGGGCAGCGGGCAGCCAGGGCAGTAATCGTCAGCAGAGTGTCTGCAATCCCGTTTGCCAGTTTACCGAGTGTGTTGGCGCTACACGGAGCAATGACAAGCAAGTCCGCGTTGTGACCAAGTCCCACGTGCAGCACATGGGCTTCACCGCTCCACAGGTCCGTGTCGGTGAAGGCTTTCCGTCCGGTAACAGATTGGAAGGTGAGCGGGGTGATGAATTTCTCCGCTGCGGGGGTGAGGATTACATCCACCTGAGCCCCGGCTTGGGTCAGTTTCGATGCTAAGTCGACAGCTTTATATGCCGCGATGGAACCAGTGATGCCGAGCAGGATGTGTTTGGAGGTCAAGATTGCCATAGAGAGCTTATTATAATGCCAACCAGCGCTGCACAGGAACAAATAATGCCCGCCTTGAGTCTTTACGGATAGAATGTAACTTCGTTTCTCAGGTATTCATCCCCCTTATAAACAAATTTAGCTGAAAAGAACTTCTGGCCTCGTAACCAGGGAAAGAAGATGTGGTCGCTCGGCCATAGCGGCAGGGATTCCAACTCTCCCTCGGGGATCCATTGGAGAAAACCCTCGCCGTTCTCCTTCATTTTCCCACTGAATTTCTCCGCGGTAAAAACAAATACATACCAGTCGTTTTTCTTGAAACCGGAAAACAGGAGCAGTCCACGCAAGCGCGGAGCTGCGATTACCAGACCGGATTCTTCGAATACCTCACGAACAACGCACTCCTCCGGTGATTCGCCCACCTCGAACTTGCCACCCAAGCCGTTCCACTTGCCGGCATGAATATCGTTCGCACGTTTGGTGCGGTGGAGCATCAAGGTGGAACCAGCATGGTGGAGGTAACAAAGTGTGGCCAGGATCATAGGGTTGGTTGTGGGCGGCCGCAGAGCACCGCCAAGTCGGAGTGTTAACCCTTTTTCTTGGTGCGGATCCGATCTGTTACCCGCTTCCAGGCCGCTGTGGGCTGGTCTGGCCGCATTTTGCGTTGTGCCTCTTTGCTGAGGGCCATCGCAATATCCTCAAAGATCACACCAAGTGCGCCTTCGGGATCCGACAGCACCGGCGGATTGCCAATATTCAAGGCAGTGACAAATTTATCCGCTGCGTATGGCAGGATCAGGTCAATTTTGGACTTGAGCATCCGTTCGATATCATTGAAAGCCAACCCCTGGCGCGGGAAGGTCCAATTCAATATGATGTAAATTTTCTTTTGTTCGTTGTATTTCAAATCTTCGAAAATCTCGATGGCCATGCTGGCGGCTCGCAGCGAGGCGATCTCTGGCTGGGTGATGATCAGGATGACATCGCTTTGGTCCAGGCCGGTCAGCGATCTCTCACTCAGGTCGTGAGGCATATCCAATACAACATAGGGGAAAGCGGAGCGGAGAATTTCGAGGGTGGTTTTCACCTTTCCCGGTGTGAGCAGCTCGGATTCTTCAGGCCGGCGCGGCGATGCCAAGGTACGGACGCGGCTCTCATGCGGCAGCATGGCGCTTAGAACACCCTCTTCGTCGATCACTTCCATTTTGCACAAGTCAGCCCACGTATTCCGTAGGGATTGGTTCAGGAACAAGGCGCTCTGTCCAGCCACCGAGACCATATCCACCAAGGCAACTTGCATTCCCCATAATTGCGACAAGCCGGCTGCCAGGTTGACGGCGATGGTCGAGACGCCCGATCCGCCGCGCAGGGAAAAGACTGCAATGCTGCGCGCCGGTTCTCGTGCTACGTCCGTTATTACGGGCGCTGGGAGCTGGGGTATGATCGCTTCAGCCCGGCGGATCAATACATTGATACGCGCCACCAATTCTGCTGTATCGCAGGGCTTGGCAAGGTAATCATCTGCACCTGCCTCGAAGCCTTTGACCTTGTTTTCCACACTGTCCAGGGCGGTCAGCATGATGATCGGGATGTGCGCTGTGGCGGGATTGTCCCGGATCGCGCGGCAGACCGTAAACCCATCCATACCCGGCATCATCACATCTAATAGAATAATGTCCGGGTGGGTGGTCTTTAATTCCTCCAAAGTCTTCGGACCGTCTTCAAGGACAATCACATCAAAGCCTTGCTTGGCGAGCAAGGCATTCATCATTTTTCGCAGCATCTCATCATCGTCAACGAGCATCACTTTTTTAAGCATCGGAAATCTCCTGGATTTAAAATATTAAGGTGTCTGCTAACCATTATAAAGATAATTTGACCCACAGCCACTATTATACAGAATCATTTGCTAACTGGACCGTGCAATTACATGGCCCGTTATACTGATGCTTTGCCATTTTTCACTACTTGAAAAGCGCTTCCAATCCGCGCCAGATATCATCGCGCCAGGAGGTGTAATTGTGCCCCCCGGAGTACTCGTGATATTTCACTTGGTAGTTTTTTTCTTTCAGCAGGGCATACATTTGACGGTTGGTATCGATTAGATATTCATAATGACCTGTGTCCATCCAAATATCGATATTGGGACATGGTGCGTAACGTACCAAGTCTACCAACACGAACTCGTGTTCCGGGGTGCTGAATGCTCCCGATTGGCTTAATACCTTCCCAAAGACCTGCGGCATGCGCATCCCGGTGTACATGGCCATCAGCCCGCCCAATGAAGCGCCTAACACACCATATGGTTCCCCGCCAGGAGGTGTCAGTGTAAGCTGCTCTTGGGCGAGTGGGATGACCATATCGAACACGAATCCCAGCATGGTCTCAGAACAGGAAAGCTCTAGATTGCGCGCTGCTCCGCTGTTTTGGATCATTGCCATGGCAAATGGTCTGACGCGTTTTGCCGCGATAAGGTTGTCCACGATGATATTGAGTTTGGCGCGTTCAAGGTAGTCGGGTCCGTCGAAAACGATCATTAGTGGGACGGGTATCTTGACCGGAGGCTGGTACAGGTAAACGGTCCTCTTTGCGCCGGTCAGGTATTCTTTTGTTGGCACCTGGTGCCGGCTTACCTTTCCCTTGGCATCTTCCGTAACTGGTTGGACCAGTGAGGTTGGCCCGCCTCGAGGCATGTAAAAATAATGATTGTAGGCGTTAAACCCGTTCCAGACACGGTTCGGGTTAAGCGGGTCAGAGACGCGTTCGCCAGTTTCAGGGTCAAGAAACCCGTATTCAAAGTAGGCATCTGGCGCCAGGGGCATTGAGTAGTTCCAAAGTTCTGCCCCGGCATTTTGCAAGCTCTGAGGATTTTCCTCCCAGTTGTGGAGATCATCGATCAGTTGCGGCGCGGTCTTGCCTTGCCAGATGAAAGTGACAATTTCGCCTCCGATGACAGGGTTGCCCAGCGTGCGGGCCATGGCGAGAAGTGGGTGGGTGGGCATGTCAGCGTTCCTTTTTCCGGGTTTCAAGCCATTTTTGGATATCCGCGCGGTGTTCTTTGTAATGCCAGTTCATGTTGGCGGCAAATCCGGTCCAGAGCGGCCCCATGGGCCAGATATCGGCGTAAACGGTTTGTAGTTGTCCCTCGCTCATGCTTTCAGCGAGCGCCAGCGAATCCCAGTAGGACAGGCGGAACTCCTCCAAGACTTCAGACAGTGGTTTATCTTTTACTTGGGAATAGGTTTCAGCGTTCATCCGTTCCACGTCCCAGGGGAGCGGCACCTCGGGCTCTTCATTGCGCAGGTGGCTACCAACCCAGCTGATCATGCGCCGTTCCCAGGTCGAGATATGAGCCAGCGCGTCCTTGACGCTCCATTCGCCATCCACACCCGGGAGCAGCATTTGCGCATGGGTCAGGCGGGCGAGCGTTTCTTCCAACCGTCCGCGTTCGATGTGGATCTGGTTGAGGAGTTCGTCCTTGGATATTATTTTGGTTTGATCGTTCATACCTTTTCTCCAAAAATCGCCAGGGATTAGATCGCTTTCAATAAATATTTTGCAAATATCGCCGGTTCGCTGTGCTCAATGACCAGTTCTTTGGCTTCGTGGAACTTCATGAAATCGCGCATCGCGCAGGCGACATCCTTGACGAGTTCTTCCCCGGCTTTGACTCCAGGTTCGAGATACAGCGCTCGTAGGATCAGTGTGCCAGTCTTGCGTTCCAGTTTTGGGTCGAAACGGCCCACCAGCCGGTCTTTATGCAGGATGGGCAGACAAAAATAACCGTAGACGCGCTTTGGGGCAGGCAGGTAACATTCCAGCGCCTGATGGAAACCCCAGAACATCTCATCGCGCCGGGCAGCCCAAAAGAGGTTGTCGAATGGACTGAGAAAGGTCGTCCGTTCGGCTTTGAGCGTTCCGTCGGCGGCTTGTTCTAGTAATGGCAGGTTTTCCCGATGGATCAGTAATTCGGTTGTTTTTCCATCCGCCAGTTTGCCCTCGATCTCCAGCAGGGTGCCGTCTTTGACCAGCGCTTCCACCATGGGGCGCGATTTGGTCACTTTCATCCAGGTGTAGTCCCCAGTATGGCGCGGCAGGCAGACCCCCAGCGCCTTTGCTCCGCGCTCGACCCAGAACCGGTCTCGCTCTTCGACGCTCGGCTCGCAGGTATCCACCCATTTAGGCAACACCCGTTCAGTTAGGTCGTAAACCCGCTGGAACTTTACCCGGTCGGCGATCATCAATTCGCCATATCCATACAGGTATTCCAATGCCACTTTGGCCGGGCGCCAGTTCCACCAGGAACCGCCTTTGTGTCCGTTCGACTCGAAATTGCTGACCTTCTGTGCACCTTCAATGCGGATGCGTTCCAATACTTGCGGAACAGAATCCTTTTGGACAAGTTCATTTAACCACCGGTTGTGCCCGGTGGTGGGACTTTCCCGCAGGTTGCGCTGGCGCGGCATCTGGTAGCGGTATTCCTCCAGCGGGATGATGGTGGCGGCGTGCTCCCAGCCCTCGAATAGACGGCGTTCTGGTCCGAAAATGAGAGACTCGAAATCTTTAGGGTCATATGTCCCTATCCGGCTCCACGGCACCAGGTAATGGCTGCGGCGCACCATGTGAAGGGTGTCGATCTGCACACAGCCGATCTGGGCGATGACCCGGTATAGGGGTTCCGGTTTTGGCTTGGGTTCGCTGACGATGGCTCTGTGCAGGTTCTGGGTTCGGAGCGCAACAGCGCGCAGCGCGGAAATGGGGTAGATGGTCATTTTCCTCGTATAGAGATACGTATGGGATGCAGTTCAGCCACCATGACGTTCTTCTTTACGCTTGGATCGTTGAACATGAAGGCATTGGCGGCTGCTTCGTTTTCGGCGCGGAAAACCACCAGTCCAAAAGTGTCATCCGTGCAGGGCCCAGCCAGCAGGACGGTTCCTGCTTCGGCAGCTTTATTAAGATATGTAAAATGCTCGTCCAATACAGCTTCTTCTTCCGGGGTGGGGGTGTCGAAGAAACCGTGACGGTAGGGATGGATCAGGTACAAGTATTCGGTCATATTCTTCTTTGCTCTGCTCTCCGATTGTTGTCCATTGTACCTGCCAAAGTGTAGGGGTGGGAGAGAGGGTTAATCCGAGAACGCTCCTGACCAGGTTTCGAAGAGACGGCCCTGCCGTTCGTCGCCTTTATGGAAACACAAGTACGTCAATACCTGGTAGGGGATGAATTTCTGCTCTTCCGGTTTGTTGATTGCCAGGTCAAAGTAGGGATGCCATGTGCCCGAGTTAATGTACATCTGGTTGGTTGGGTGGTTGATGCCCGGGTAGGAATCCAGCGGGACAACCTCGTGATGGTGAATGTGCCCGTAGACCACGAACTGCGCCTTACGGTCCAGGAAGGCTTCTTCTTTCAGGGCATGGGCGGCGAAGGTAATATCCTCGGAACCGAATTTCTTGCGTATCCAAACGACCAGGCTGTCGAGTGTCTTGAACGAAACATTATCGGTCAAACGGATGATCGTCTCCAACCCGTCCACGGGATCCAGTTTGAATGGGATATTGCTTTCTTTCACGAAGTCCAGTTTCAAGAACTTCATGCTTATTTCATCCCACAGGTCTTTGAGTTTCTTCTGCTCGTCCTCGGGAACATTGTTCTGGCGTAACTGGCTGCTGATCCATAACGGCGTGGCCAGCGCTGGGCGGACGTTAACCAGCTGGCGCAGGCTTTCCACAAAACTTGGTGGGAGTTCACTCCCGAATCGCCGCTCAACTTCAACCGGGAACCGGTTCAGGATCTCGACGGCGAATGCATCCCCCAAGCTCGATGCATTCCGGCCTTTTCTTTTGTCATAGTTGAACGGATCGTACAAATCGCCGTGTTGGGCATAAACCCTATAGCTTTTAAGCAGGCTTGAGAGATCAGCGGCTTCCTTTTCCTTGAGTTCGTGCGGAAAAGGTTCCGGCAAATTCGACAGACCGAACGCCTCCACAATCTCGGCCCGGATGGTGTTGAATTCCGAGCCAGGTAGGTGGTAATACCAATCATGGTTGCCAACCATATAATGCAGGCGCACCTTGACCGGGATTTCATGCCCTTCCCTATCCATTTTTCCACTCATGCTGACACGCGGCAGGGTCAGGCTTCCTTGGGTCAGGGCTTTCAGGATGGCAATGGATTCGCGGTTGTTCTTCAGGATGGCTTGCGTGATCTCGTTGAGTTTGACGGCGTATTCGGGGGAGTGCGGGTCGGTCCATGGTCGCACGTATCCGGGTTCACCGGGATTCTGATCCAGCCAGTGGATCGAATGCAGGGGGTCAAGGATATCGCCAAGCATCAGGATATCGATCGTTTCCAGCGGGCGGTATTTTCCATCCGAGCGTAGCGAGGCGTTGTGCGCCAGTTCCTTCAACCGGTCGCTAAAGAGTTGGAATGCGGCGGGAGTGATCGGTTTTGCACAGGTCCCGTCCCCGAGATGAATATCGCTGATAATGATCAGCATGGCGAGCCTCCAGCAAGTGTGGTTCTCAGCAGCGTTATTATAGCCCATGAGATGCTCGCGAATGGATCGATCCTTAAGATAACCCCCATTTTTCATCACTGACAGGATGCCAATAAAATACCCTGCCTTTTTGAACAAATTTAAGGTACTATTGCAATAAATATGGCTGTACCAACAGTTTCCAACCCTTCCCATTCCACTG